>ERZ772831.1610-NODE-1610-length-20754-cov-21.207111_pt1 | contig 20754 bp, 20 predicted proteins | sample MGYA00580858_ERZ772831 | MGnify/ENA primary metagenome ERZ772831 (study PRJEB29015, sample SAMEA2737694) | human gut metagenome | biome: human gut; feature: human-associated habitat; material: faeces | place: China | collected 2012 ... | reverse complement strand
TTGGATGTAAGGTGTACTCTACTCACCGAAGAAAAGCAAATTTTTTAGAGCATGGGGGTGAGCGAGAAGGATATACAACTGCGATACCAGAATAATTATGGACATAAAGGGCAAGGAACTCTGTTTGACTTTGGTAAGTATAATAAAGGCTGATATACGCAGTAGTTTTCCCGAACCTTATGCAAGTATGTATTGTCAACAATTTGATGATTTCAAAAATGTTGCAGATTTCTTGGAATTTGCAGCAAAGTTAATGAGGAGATAACATTTATGAAAGGAATAGTATTAGCAGGTGGAAGCGGAACTCGCTTGTACCCCATCACAAAGGGTATCAGCAAACAGCTGATACCAATCTTTGATAAGCCAATGATATACTACCCAATATCAGTATTGATGTTGGCAGGTATCCGTGAGATACTCATTATTTCAACACCATTTGATTTACCAGGCTTCAAGCGCCTCTTAGGCGATGGAAGTCAGTTAGGTGTGAAGTTCGAGTATGCAGAGCAGCCATCACCAGATGGCTTAGCCCAAGCCTTCATTATCGGAGAGAAATTCATTGGTAATGATTCTGCTTGCCTTGTACTTGGTGACAATATCTTCTATGGTGCAGGATTGAACCAGATGCTTCATCAGGCAGTAGTAGATGCAGAGCAAAATAACAAGGCTACCGTTTTTGGCTATCGTGTAAGTGATCCGGAACGATATGGAGTTGCTGAGTTTGATGAGCAAGGCAATTGCCTGAGCATTGAAGAGAAGCCTGAGCATCCAAAGAGTAACTATGCAGTGGTAGGCTTGTATTTCTATCCTAACAAGGTAGTGGAAGTAGCCAAGCATATCAAGCCATCCGCTCGTGGTGAGTTGGAAATCACTACCGTAAACCAGGAGTTCTTGAAGGATAAGCAGCTGAAGGTACAGACTATGGCAAGAGGATTTGCCTGGCTCGATACCGGAACCCATGATTCCCTTTCAGAGGCATCCACCTTTATCGAAGTCTTGGAGAAGCGACAGGGCTTGAAGGTAGCTTGCTTGGAAGGTATCGCATACCGTCAAGGTTGGATTACTGCAGAACAATTGAGAGAGAATGCGAAGCCAATGTTGAAGAATGACTATGGCAAGTATCTCCTTTCAATACTTGAAGAGAAAGATCAAACATTAAAAAAGAATTTAGAATATTAGAAAACAAATGAATATAATCAAAACAGAAATAGAAGGCGTACTCATTATAGAGCCACGTCTCTTCCGTGACGCTCGTGGCTACTTCTTCGAGAGCTTCAGCGAGCGAGAGTTTGAAGAAAAGGTTGCCCCAATTCTGGGACACAGTGTACACTTCTGCCAAGACAACGAGTCAATGAGCAGCTATGGTGTGATGCGAGGTCTGCATTTCCAGCACCCACCTTATACTCAAAGCAAGTTGGTTCGCTGCGTAAAGGGTAGAGTCCTCGATGTAGCCGTAGACATCCGTAAAGGATCATCAACCTATGGCAAGCACGTGGCTGTAGAACTGACAGAAGATAACCATGTCCAGTTCTTCATCCCAAAGGGCTTTGCGCATGGTTTCGCTGTCCTTTCAGAAACAGCAGTCTTCCAATACAAGTGTGATAACTTCTATCATCCAGAGGCTGATGGAGGTATCTCTATCCTCGATGAAACCCTCGGCATTGATTGGAAAATCCCAACAGAACATGCCAATCTCTCAGAGAAAGATACAAAGCATGCAATGTTGAAAGATTTCGATAGTCCATTCGATATCAACATGGATTTATACTAATAATACGTAGCCTCCGCCTTGCTCCACAAGATGAACATGACAATGCCAAGGTAGGCAAGGATATCCGATTCTATGAATGCAAGAACTGCATAGTTCATGCAACTGATGAAAGCAAGGTGGTAATTCAAGGCTTGGATGACCATATCGTTGCCGAGAAGAATGGACAGCTGCTTGTTTGCTCTTTTTGAAAGAGGAGCACAGAATTAAGAACTTTGGAAAGTAATTTATGTCAAATCAAACATCAGATAATAACAAACGAATAGCGAAGAATACCTTACTTCTTTACTTCCGGATGCTCTTTATGATGGTGGTATCGTTATATACGAGCCGAGTCATATTAAATGCGTTGGGAGTGGAAGACTTTGGTATATATAATGTAGTAGGTGGTGTCGTGGCAATGTTCTCTGTCATATCAGGGTCGTTGTCTGCAGCCATAAGTCGATTTATCACATACGAGTTAGGAAAAGGTGATCAGAGTAAGCTCAATAAGATATTCTCGGCATCCGTGACAATACAGCTTTTGTTGTCATTAATCATAGTGGTATTAATAGAGTCTGTTGGCGTTTGGTTCTTGAATGCCAAGATGACTATACCTGCGGATAGAATGGCGGCGGCTAACTGGGTATTGCAGTTCTCCATCGTTACCTTTGTCATCAATTTGATAAGTGTTCCGTATAATGCGGCAATCATTGCACATGAAAAAATGTCGGCATTTGCCTATATCAGCATCTTGGAGGCTGTTGGCAAGTTAGCTATTGCATTCTTAATTATGTGGTCGCCAATAGACAAGCTGATATATTATGCCATATTGATGTGTGCAGTGGCGATAATTGTTCGATTTACATACGGACATTATTGCAAGAAACATTTCGTGGAGTGTATTTATCATTTCCATTGGGATAAAGATATACTGAAACAAATATTTGGTTTTGCTGGTTGGAATTTTATTGGAGCATCTTCTACGATATTGAGAGACCAAGGAGGCAATATAATTCTTAATATGTTTTTCGGTCCTTCCGTTAATGCTGCTCGTGGCATTGCAAATCAGGTGAATGGCGCGATAACAGGATTTGTGCAAAACTTCATGACTGCATTAAATCCTCAAATAACAAAATCGTATGCCTCAGGAAATTATGAATATATGATGACTTTGGTTTTTCAAGGGGCACGTCTTTCGTTCTATATGCTTCTTTTGCTTTCATTACCAGTCTTAGTCAACACACATTATATATTAGTAATATGGTTAAAATTAGTTCCAGACCATGCGGTGTTGTTCGTACAGCTAATATTAATATTTGCGATGTGTGAATCAATATCAAATCCTTTGATAACTGCAATGTTGGCTACAGGTAAGATACGAAACTATCAAATAGTAGTAGGAGGAATGCAATTGTTGAATTTGCCTATATCATATTGGTGTCTTCAATGCGGATGTATGCCTGAAAGTATATTAATTGTTGCTATTTGCATTTCATTGGGGTGCTTGACAGCAAGATTGATTCTGCTTAAAAATATGATAAGCTTGTCAATTGCTCTTTATGTTAAGAAAGTTATTCTGAACATTTTAGTAGTAGCAGCTATTTCTGTTATTATTCCATATACTCTTACTAAGTATATGTCTGAGTCATTTGTGACTTTTTTCGTAATTTCACTTATAACAATCTTCTGTACAATTATAGCCGAATATTGTATAGGATGCAGTTCTGAAGAGCGTCTTTTCATAAAGGACAAAATAAGTAAGGTGACAAAACGATTTATATAAATAACATTTAAAAATAAATGCATAAGATTAAGTTATTCTTTTGGAATAAAGCAAATTTTGGAGATGCTTTAAGTCCTTATATTATCAGCAAACTGACTGATAATGAAATCAAGTTTAAAAAGCCATACAAAGGTTTTGTTGATTTAAGCAGACAGATATGGACTTGTATAAAACTAAAAAAACTTCATGAAATCAAGCATTTGACATTGCCTTTTGAACATGTAATATTTTCAATAGGCTCTATATTGTCAAATAGCTATCATAATTCCATTGTCTGGGGAAGTGGTTTTATGAATAAAGATGAAAAATTCGCAGGTGGAAAAATCTTAGCTTTGCGTGGCAAATATTCAAATGAGAAGCTTAAAGATATGGGATTTGAAGGATGTGATATTTTTGGAGATCCAGCTTTGCTTTCACCGATTGTATTTTCTAAGAAAGTTGAAAAGACAAATAAAATAGGCATTATTCCACATTGGAAGGATACTGAGTTCTTTCTAACGAACTATTCTAAAATGTACAAGATTATAGACCTAAGAACAACAGATATTGAGTCTGTAATCTGCGAGATTCTATCATGTAAATATATATTATCGACATCTTTACATGGGATAATTGTTTCACACGCATACGGAATCCCTGCATTATGGATGGAAAAGGGATATATTGATACTGATGGCTTCAAATTTAATGATTACTTCAGTTCCGTAGGAATAAGTCCTTATACAGCATTTAAAAACTATGATGAAATCTTATCAGAGGATTTTAACATCGAAAATTTCTTTGAGTTAAACAAAAAATGTGCATTACCCAATGTGTCAATTAGGGACATTCAAAAATCATTGTTAAGTGTTGCACCATTTAAAATTAAAGAAAAATATAAGTTATGTTGATATTATTTCTAAAACGCATCAAGCGAAAGCTTTCTAAAGCATACCATCGTTTCAAGATGGCACATGGGCATCTCAACGTTGTGCATTTTGGTGTTGGAAGTTATAAAAAGTATTCGGGGGGGGGTAAATAATACAGTTGTCATTAATAAAAATTGCGTGATAGACAACCCTCTTTTTCACATTGTGGGAAACAATAACAAAATAACATTTGAAGAGAATTGTCATGTCGGACCCAATTGTAGCTTTTGGTTGGAAGGAAACAATGTCCAAATTACCATAGGCAAGCGCACTACATTCACCAATACAGTTCACGTAAATGCCCAAGAGGACAACACGAGCATAGAGATAGGAGAAGATTGCATGTTTTCCAATCATATCATCATCCGAACCAGTGATTCACACGCCATATATTCCAACGAGACCAATAAGCGTATAAATCCTGCGAAACCTATAAGGATAGGCAATCATGTATGGATTGCGCCAGGCTCGGAGGTAATGAAAGGTGTTGTAGTAGGTGATGGATGTATTATCGGTTCGCAAACGATGGTTACAAAAGACGTTCCAGCAAACTGTCTGGTAGTTGGAAGACCTGCCAGAGTGGTAAAGGAGAATATCCGATGGACAAGAGAGGACGTGATATTTCATAAATTTTAAAATCAATGGAACCATACATTATCATATTTAGCATCAACTTGTTACTTTCTTATATAGCCAACAGGTGTTATGATAAGAATCAAAAAGCCATGTCAATATTATGCCTAATGATATTGATAGCGACAAATGTAGTATTCTCAGGATTCAGAGATTTTGGCATAGGAAGAGATACGAACATTTATATAGATCGTTTCTTCAGTAGTGCCCAGTCCCTTAAAGGAATAAAAGATTTTATGGCGTTTGAAGAAGACAAGGGCTATCTTGTGTTAGCTTATATCTCAACCTTATTCTCAAATGAATCACAGTCATTGTTGGTTGTGACATCCTTATTCATACAGGCTCTGCTTTATATGGCAATATGGCAGTATAAGAAAACCAACAATATAAGTATCTTTATTACCACAGGAATCTTCTGCATCATGTACTATTGTCATACATTGAATCTGATGCGACAATTTTGTGCCATTGTATTGTTGGCCTATGCCTTTTCATTATGTATCCAAGGCAAACGGAAGGCGTACATCGTACTACAGATTTTAGCTTATTTCTTCCACAGTAGTTCCGTGCTTTTTGTCTTTGTCCCTGCTCTATGGGAAATGTCAAAGATAGAAAACAACAAAAAGAAATACATCTACTATGTGATCTTTACAATAGCTCTGTTTGGCTTTATTTCCGGCTATTATTACTTTCTTTCATTGTTCGGAAACATCGGAATTATTTCAGACGTATATTCTGACAGATATAATGCAAGCGGTGATTTCATTGCAGAAGGTAGTCAGACACGACTCGGAATACAAAGATTGGTGAGATATTGCTATCCTGTCGCTTTTGCTTTTTACACTATATACAAAAAAGTGATGGACAACAAGCAATTGTACTTTGTCCTTGCTTTGACAACAGCATCATCACTCTTGCAGTCTTTAAGCCTTCAGGTGCTTTTTATGGACAGATTGGCATTCTATTTCGGATTTGTGGCATTCATATTCACAGCCAAGATATTCATGTCTCGTAGATTAAGTACTGCCATTAAAGCCATTGTCATATTCTTATATGTGTGGGATTGGTATAACCTTTACATACTTGGCGGAGGTGGTGATATTATACCGTATAAGTCAAAAATATTGGGCATCATGTAATTATGGAAAATATATATTTTAGCATTATAATACCAGCATACAATGCAGAGGAGTATTTATACGAATGTATAGATTCTCTAAAAAATCAAACCTATAAGAATTTTGAAGTTGTTGTCGTAGATGATGGTTCTAAAGACAATACACCAGCTATGTGCGACAGTCTTTCTGTGAAGTATAAAGAGTTAAGAATAACGGCAGTACACCAGGCAAACCAACGTCAGATAGCAGCCAGAATGAATGGAATAGACCATTCAGTGGGAAAATACATCATGTTTTTGGATGCGGATGACAAACTTGCAGAAAACACGCTGGATGTGATACACAAGGCTATTGCTAAATATGATACAGACATTGTCATCTATGACGGTTTGAGATTCAGTGGCGATGTCATGCAACCTTATGGAACACATTATAGCGAAGATATACTGTTGCTTAAAGAAAATGCCTATACAAAATTCAAAGAAGATGTAATAAGTTCCACAAGATTCAACACAGTATGGAACAAGGCTTTTAAAAGAGAATTGATAACAGAGTCAGAAAGATTCAAGGACGTTGCTTTTATCTCTACCGAAGAAGACTTCCTTATGCAGTTGCCGTGGATAGACAAGGCTTCTTCTGCTGTTTATCTTCCTGAGGATTTATATCTTTATAGGTTAAATACAGGGAGTATTACTTTCCAGAAGTTTGACTCGTATAGTTTCAAATCCGCATTGTATATTTTTAATATTGTCATGCGATATTCAAAAAAATGGAATATTCCCAATGGAGAAATGATAGCACGTAGAAGATTTCTTTGGAGAGTAGCAAGTTCTGTCAGACAATTCAGCAACAAGGAGACGAAACTGTCTTATAAAGAGAAACTTGAATACATCAAGGATATTTCGCATAATAAAATTTTCAGAAAAGAATATCCATTGTTTAAAGGTTCGTTAAACTCATTTATGGATAAGCTAATTTTGAAATTGTTATATTGCAAATACTGTAAATTGACATTATTTGCGGCAGAACATGATCCAAAATTACATAGATAATTATAACTAAATAGCAAGATTAAAAAATAATAAGAATATGAATCCAAAAGTATTTGCATTTTATCTTCCCCAATTTCATCCATTTCCAGAAAATGATGAGTGGTGGGGAAAAGGGTTTACAGAATGGACTAATGTAGGAAAGGCAAAGCGTCTTTTTCCTGGACATTACCAACCGCATGTTCCTGCAGATCTAGGTTATTATGATTTGCGTGTTCCAGAAACTCGTATAGCCCAAGCGGAGATGGCTAAAAAATATGGTATAACAGCATTTTGCTATTATCATTATTGGTTTGGTGATGGCAAGCAATTGCTTGAAATGCCTTTAAATGAGGTCGTCAGAACAGGTAAGCCAAATTTTCCTTTCTTTGTATGTTGGGCCAATCACTCTTGGGAAAACAAGAATTGGAATTCGGATGCTCAGAATGGAAAATCAAGAATGCTCATAAAGCAAGAGTATTTGGGATTGGATGATGTTAAGAAACAATTCGAGACATTGCTTCCGATATTTAAAGATCCAAGATATTATCGTATAAAAGGTAAACTGCCATTTGTTATATATCGAGCAGACTTACTACCTTATTATGAGGATTATTGCAAACTGTTTAATCAACTTGCCAAAGAAAACGGTTTGCCTGGATTCTACTTTATGTCAAATGTACAATCAGTTGAAATGTTGGAGCACCCTGCCAATAAATATATGGATGCAAATTTCCTTTGCACTCAGGGAGTTGCCTTTGGTTCTCCATTAGAATACAAGATTCGCAGACATCTTTCAATGATACTCAAATTGCCTCTATTGATTGTTTCGTATAAAAAGGCAATAAAGAAACTGCTGTGTGAGAAGCACAAGGAAAATTTGGTTTATCCTGTTATCTTGCCCAACTGGGACCATTCTCCACGACTGGGATACAGTAGTACAATATTCAACAAGTCCACGCCTGCACTTTGGAAGCGTCTCCTATACAAGACAGTTGACTATATAAAGAACAAACCTGAGGAAGACCAAATAATCATGATAAAGTCATGGAATGAATGGGCTGAAGGAAATCATCTGGAACCAGATTTGAAATGGGGTTTGAAATATTTAGAAGCAATAAAAGAAGTGCTTGACGAAAAGTGCTGATACATTACTTGTTTTTTATATGGCAAAGAAAAAAATATTATGGTTTACTGCTGACTGCTTCATTGATGTGGATAGACAGTTGGTGCCATATCTAAGAGAGCATTCGGATTATGAGATTATATGGATTGTCTTGCAATCGTTGAATGGCGCAAAGGTGGCAGAGCACAAAGATTATGAAATCTTTAAACTTTCCAATAAAGGCAAAGACATCAGAACTTTCTTTCAAGTGAATTATTTCTTAAAACAAATTAAGGCAAGCCAGTTTGATTTGATTTACAGTGATGCGCTTGGTATGATGTATTACACTGCTTTGTTGCATCAAAAGGGCAAGAGTCCGCTTGTGCATGCAGCTCATAATGTAAATCCCTATCCTGTATGGCCAATGGGGTTGCGCATGGAAGTGAAATATATCTTCAGCAGATGTAAAAACTTCCAAATGTTTTCTAAGCATACGGCACGATGGTTTAAGGAGCATTATCCCAATAAGTCTTTCTTTTATGCCCCAATGGTGGTGAAAGATTTTGGCAAAGTACAGACAGAGAATTACCCTGTGGATGATTCTAAGGTTAACTTGTTGTTCTTCGGCAATGTTGTGGCAAACAAGCGACTGGACTTATTGATAGATGCCGTGAAGGAGTTGCCTAAGAATATACAGAATAAAGTGCATCTAAATATTTGTGGCAATTGCCGAATGAACAAGGAGGCTTTCTTGCAACAGATAGGTGATTGCAAGAGCATCTCTACCTATTTCAAGCGCATACCTGATGAGGAAATTCCGGAGTTGTTTACCAAGCATCAATTCTTTATGCTTCCTTATCAAGATGTGGCACAAAGTGGTCCTCACATGATAGCCTATAATTATAACTTGCCTGTAATAGCTAGTGATATTGACGGTTTTGCTGAGCGTGTTGAAGATGGGGTGAATGGCTTCTTATTCCGTGTAAACGATAAAGAATCATTGAAAGCTGCCATCACTAAAGCTGCGATGATGTCCACTTCTGATTATCAGAAGATGAAAGATAATCTAAAGACTTATGTGGCTGAAAACAATAGCTTGGAAGCTGTTTCTAAAAAGTATATTGAATATTTTGACAAGATAAGTAAGTTATGAATCCATCAATTGTTCTAGGAACATTTCAAAACAATAATTATCAAGATTTGCTGAATGTGGTAGATGCTGCTTTTGAGAAAGGTTGTACTGCTTTTGATACCGCACCAAGTTATGGAACAGAAACTGATTTGGGGAAGGCTATTGCTTCATGTATGTCTAAATATCATGTTGATAGAGAGAAAGTCTTTGTATCAGATAAGGTCGATGCATGGCAGATGATTCAAGGCAAAGGAGATGTTAGCAGTTATATACATGGAGCATTGGAGAAGATGAACCTTGATTATTTTGATATCGTATGGGTTCATTGGCCTATCTCTGATTTTATAGAACCAACTTGGAAAAGTCTTTTGGATTTGCAAGATCGTAAAGTTGTTCGTAATATAGGAATATGCAATGTTAGGGTAAGGCATTTAAAGGAAATGGAGAGTAAGGGCATCTTGCCGAAATATATCCAAATAGAAAGACATCCTTTGCGTATATGTCAGTCTGAAATGGATTATTGTAAAGCTCATGGTATCAAGGTGTATTCGTATTCTCCAATCTGTAGAATGCATCCGGACCTTCGCAATAGTGATGTTTTACAACAAATTGCAGATAAATATCAGAAAAATATAGGTCAGGTTATTCTAAGGTGGCATATAGACACTTGTGCTGTACCAATCTTTATGTCTAAGAACCCTAAGAGAGTTGTGGATAACCTTCATATATTTGATTTTGAATTAACGGATGATGAGATTAAGCGAATTTCATCTCTAGACCAAAATTATAAAATCTTTCTTGAATCATGGGGGTGCCCTGGTTTCTAAAAAAATAAGAAATGACAAAATCTAAGAAGAAAAAAATAATGGTGTTAGGTCTGATAGCCCTATTTCTTTTTGTATGCTTGATTGGCATAGTGGGGATTATCTGGGCAGTTGCCATCGGAATTGTCGGTATGTTGTTTTTGCTTCTCAACTTATATGCAAAGAATAAAATTGCATGGAATGCAGATCATCTGTTTTCCGATATAGGGCGCAATTATGACTATTTGTTGATTGGTGAACCATGGAATAGTGATGAGTTGAATGGAAAGAAAATATGTTTCTTTTCACCAAATCGGTCCATGTTGTCAAGCCATGAGTTGGGAAGAAGGCTGTTTTCTTTGTTAAAAGAAGAAACAGGAACTTTGGTAATCAGTTGTAGAGAAGGTCTGTTAGATACTAAGAAATTATCAGTATTGGATATACCTTATTTGCATGAGATTCAGCAACACAAATATGGCATTACTCATGGTAAATTAAAAATATATTTACCCTTTGTTTTTGCTCCTATAGAATCGTTACGCTATTTCTTATCCACAAAGCGAGAAAAAGTGGCGGAAGTATCAATTTCAGAATATGCTTCATTGGCAGAATTCTGTAAAGTTCGAAATATTAATTTGTTAATAATAAAAACTAAATAGAAAATGGAAAATCATTATACAAATGCAAGAAATGTCCAGATAGTTATTGCCTTGATGAAGGCTCATGGAGTCAAGAAGGTAATAGCTTCTCCAGGTGCTACAGATTTGGCTATAGTTGCGAGTTTGCAGCAAGATCCTTATTTTGAGATGTATTCCTCAATAGATGAGCGTTCAGCCGCCTATATGGCTTGCGGTATGGCTGCAGAAAGTGGTGAGCCTGTTGCTATCACTTGCACTGGAGCTACATCTTCAAGAAACTATATGCCTGGCTTGACGGAAGCTTATTATCGTCAGCTTCCTATCTTGGCTATTACTTGTAGTCGAAGTAATGCAAACATTGGGCACTATGTTGATCAGGTAACAGATAGAACCCAGCTGCCAAGTGATGTTGTTATGGAAAGTGTGCAGGCGCAGAGCATTCATTGTCCAGAAGATGAATGGGATGTAATGGTAAAGGTAAATAAGGCAATGATAGGATTGACTCGTAATGGTGGAGGTCCAACCCATATTAACCTTGTAACTGCATCAAGTTCAAATTTCGCTGTCAAGGAGATTGCGCCAGTTAGAAAGATTTCCTTATATCTGAAAGAGGATAAGTTTCCTGAAGTTCCACAAGGTAAGGTGGGAATATTTGTTGGTGCCCATGAGAAATGGCCAGATGAATTGACTGCTGCTGTTGATAACTTCTGCGAAGTTTATAATGCTATGGTTATTTGCGACCCTACCAGTAATTATAAAGGAAAATACAGAATTCTTATGCCTTTACTTTGCGAGCAGGCTAAAGAGGAAGTTGGTGGTGAACAGTTGGACTTGATGATACAGATTGGCTTTGTTTCTTCCATGTTGTTTAAAAAGGCCAAGGTAATGTGGAGAGTTGCCAAGGATGGAGTCGTAAGAGACACCTTTAGAAAGACAAATTCTATTTTCCAGATGTCTGAATTGGATTTCTTTACCAAGATGGTTGAAGGTAAAGGCAAGAAAGAGAATACGGTGTATTCGGAGTATAAGGAACGTTACGATTCATTGTTGCATTCGCTTCCTGAATTGCCATTCTCTAACATTTGGGTAGCTCAGCAGTTGTCAGGTCAATTGCCCGAAAATAGTGTGTTGCATTTGGGTATAAGAAACTCATTACGTTCATGGGGATATTTTGATATTCCAAATTCAGTTTTGTCCTATTGTAATACAGGTGGCTTTGGTATTGATGGGGGTATTTCTTCTTTGATAGGCGCATCAATGGTTAACCAGCAAAGTCTTTTCTTCGGTGTATTCGGTGACTTGTTGTTCTTCTACGATATGAATAGTTTAGGCAATCGTGACATTAAGCCAAATCTTCGAATTATTGTGATTAATAATGGTCTTGGACAGGAATTCAAGAATGTGTCATTTCCGGGTTCTTTGGTTTTTGGAGACGATATTGATAAATTTACGGCTGCAAAGGGACATTTTGCTTGCCAGTCAAAGACGTTGGTTAAGGACTATGCTGAGAATTTGGGATTTGAATATCTTACAGCATCCAACAAGGAGGAGTTTGCTGAAGTATATAAACGTTTTATATCAAAAGAACTTACTGAACGTCCAATGCTTTTTGAGATATTTACAGATACCAAGGATGAAACACAAGCGAACTGTTCTATAACATCTATCGAACTGAAGAGTAAATTTGTCAGAAAGGTGCATGATACGTTAATGAAACCAGAGTTGGTCGCAGTGAAGAATCTAGCAAAGAAAATAGTGAAGTAATATGACTGCTGAAAAGAAACTTGACATATTCAAAAGTATACTTGCTTTAGGAGATATATGGGGAAAATCAGACCAGGTGGAGATGCTTAATCGCATTTGGAATCTTCACCTGCTTTCCTCTGAAGATCCAAGGTATAAGGATGCTTATGGTGATGCCGTTCAGCATCTACGAAACAATTCTGATTGGGATGACGAATATGTGTTTCTAACTAGGTTCGGTCTGCTGAAAGCTTCAGATGAGATTTTTTTCAAGTTCCTGAATGAGGTGGTCTCTACCAAGGTCAGAGTTTCAAAGGATGAAATCCAACATTATGTAGAAGCCATTAACTTAATGTTGGAAGGAGAGCATCTGAACTATATTTTGGTAGGTGAAGACAATGGATTGCCAATATATGAAATTGGTAAACAGACAGCAACCGAAGTTCGCCCGTTGGATATACCACGAAATCAAATTCGTTTTTTCGTAGATAAAAAAACGGTACAGTATCCTTGTTTTACACTTTCTAGTGATAATTGGGATGATTATGGTCGTAGAACAACTTTTGATCTTTCATATTGGTCTGAAGATAAACAGTATCAATGCATAGGTACTGTTAAAATCATGACTACCGAGCATCTGGCTACTAAAAATGTAATACCTACAGAATTTACAGAGTTGTCTAATAACTTTTGTTCTTTAGGACAAAATGAGGAATACTATGCTAAGATTAAGGGTATGTTCCCTGAAAGTTACAGGAGTATCATGTTTGCATTGCGCGATGCTGCTTATTTTTCAGTCTTTGCCGATAGTTATCAGCATACAATTTCTTTTCAGAAGTCCTTGTTAAGGAGTGACAATGCACAGCGTGCTTTTAGAAATGCTCACTGTATTCTAGAAGGAATAGATGTAAAAAATCGATATAACTTTACGTTACAGGCAAAAATACCTTGTTATGATGGTAATATTCCCGTAGAACTCAGTTTCGGAAACATAGACGACGCAAGAAATCTTGATAGGGTAAAAGCTTTGATTGGTGAGAATGGGGCTGGTAAGTCTTCGATTCTTTATTCTCTAGCTGAAGCATTACATAATAGTGATGATCGTATGTTTGAAAATGGACACAGACCGGATTTTTCGAAGGTAATAGCTATATCTTATAGTATATTCGATAATCTGTTCCAATTAACAAAGAAATCATCATTCAATTTTGTTTATTGTGGATTGAGAAATAGAGATAATGAACTGCTTTCCGAGAAGGATAAAAAAGAACGTTTGAAAAATTCTCTTGATGAAATTGTTTATAAGGAAAGGGTAGCGAGCTATTATCTCACACTGATAGATGTGGTTGATAAAAGTCTGTTGGTAGAAACTTTCCAAAAACACAATAAGATAGACAAGGAGAAGTTTCTTAAACTCATTAATAAAATGAGTAGTGGTCAGGCTATGATAACCAGTATCATCACTGAGATATTTGCTCACATACGAGAGAATTCACTTATCCTTTTCGATGAGCCAGAAGTGCATCTCCATGCTAATGCCATAACGAAATTAACTCGTATTATATTTAATATATGTAATGAATTCAAATCGGCTTGTATAGTTGCCACTCATTCAGCTGTAATCTTACAGGAACTGCTTGCACGCAATGTGCTTGTAGTGGAGCAAAACGCAGACACGAGAGAACCATATGTAAGAGGTATGAATACCGAAACTTTAGGCGAGAATCTGACTACAATTACTGAAGATATTTTTGGAAGATCTAGTATAAACAAGCATTATGGCTATGTAATACATGAGATGATTAAAAATGGTATGAATGGTGAGCAGATAGAGCAGATTCTAAAAACAGAAGGGCTTCCTATGAGTATGAACCTTTATATGTATATAAGACGTCAATTGGAGATGAAGGCTAATGATAAACTTTAATCATTATGATGGAGATGCATTTGAATTGTATAAGAATGCAGTAAAAGCAAAGACTGATAAAGTTGGCAAGGAAAGTCTTACTCTGATTGAAGACGACGTGGAAGCTGAGTATGAAATATACAAAGATGCTTTTGCCTTGAAAAAAGTCCATACTTTATTGCCTTCAGACAAGTTTACAGATTGCAACAGAAAACTATTGTTGGGGTTGTACGGTAGTCAAAAGAAAATCGTTAAGGATGTACGGAGGTGGATAGATCTACATAATAAGCGAACTTACTTGTGTAAGTGTCCGTATTGCACTATAAGTCCCGCTGGTACTACAGAACATTTTCTACCGAAAGAGAAGTATCCGGAGTTTGCAGTAAATGCATTGAACTTGCTTCCTTGCTGTTCGACATGTAACGTGAAAAAAGGAGAAAAGGTCAAAACGGATGATGGGAAACCCTATGTTATAAATTTTTACTATGATGTGTTGCCCAATGAGCAGTATTTGTTTGTGGACATAAGCATTGATGCTATGGGGTATCCAAACTTCGCCTATCGCCTGGATAATAAAAATGGAATAGACAAGGAAATGTTTGAACTGATAGAAAGACATTTTGAGCAATTGGGTTTACTGGGGCGCTTTACGACTGAAGCTATCTGCTGTTATTCTGAAATAGAAAATAGTATTCTAGAAAATCTTGAAGAAAAAGATGATTTGGATTTGTGTTTGAGAAAAATGAGAAATACAGCATTGAAGGACGCTGTGGAATATGGAAGTAACTACTGGAAGGTAGTGCTCAAACTAGCGTTGGCTGATGATAATATATACAAAGAATATTTAGACAATAAATTATTAAAGCAATGAAGATATTAATCATAACATTTACATCTGGAAATAATCCTGGAACCTTTATGCAAGGTTTGGGTGTTCAGACTGCAATGAAGCGCTTGTACCCAACGGCACAAATAGACTTCTTGAAGTTTCCAGATTTTAAGGTGAATTTGGGAGTGAGAGACAAAAAGGCAAAGCTATGGCAAACATTTCGACAAAAGGCTGCTTCTGCTTATAGGTTGATTAAGTATAATAAACTCCGTAAGGAGAACATGAACTTTACCCCAACGATAGACCTGTTCAATTATACAAAAGAAGATGAATCTTTTATCTGTCAATATGATTTAGTGGTGATAGGTAGTGATACTATTCTTGAAGAAGCATATGGAAAGGATGGAAGAATAGGTTTGAATTGGATGCCGCTTGATGTGAAGAAAATATATTTTGCAGCCAGCGCATCCCCTGCAAACTTTGTTTTGAAAGATGATTTAAAGAAGGTGGTCTCAAAGGCAGATTTTATTGGTCTGCGAGATAATCTAACGATAGACTTTTTTATCAATAAGTTGGGCATTGACAAAGATAGAGTCTTAAAGCAACCTGATCCATCTTATTTCTTGAATATCAACCAGTTTAAGTTATCCTCTACACAACAAAATCGACTGAAAAAAGGTAGAAAATATGTGCTATATAATTTTATGTCGAACTTCCCTTTGCGAAAGGAACTTGCTGACGCATTGAGAAATATTGGTTATATAGTAGTATCGACAGCATATAATCCATACGCAGACATCAGTTTGGACACTATAGATGCTTATGAGTGGGCAGGTGTGTTCAGGTTTATGGATGTGATTGTGACAGAACGCTTTCATGATAGCGTGTTTGGATTGAGAAACGAATGTCCTGTAGTGGCGATAGATTGGGATTCGGCTCGTTTCTCAAAAGGTGGTGACAGCAAGACTTTAAGAATACTTGAAGATTATGAGCATGAGTATCTGCATTTCAATTTATGTGGTAAAACAGACTTTTCGCCAGTTATTGATGCAGTGAAAAATATAAGTAGTCTTTTTGATTTGAAGAAAGTTAAGGAAATAAACATCTTGCAAAAGCAACGTGTTGACGCAATATTAGAACAGATAAAGGAGAACGTAAAGATATAAATATGATTAGGATTTTACAGATAGTACCAAATATGCAAGCTGGAGGCTTAGAAACATGGCTAATGAATCAATACCGCTGCTTGGACAGAACGAAGATACAGTATGACTTCTTGGTACACTATAACAAGCGTTTTTTCTATGATGACGAGATTGAGGCTATGGGTGGAAAGATATATCGCTGTTCTGTGAGAGAGGACAATAACCTGCTTAAGTATTTTTCTTTCTTGTATCATTTTTTTAAGTCGCATCCAGAATATAAAATTATACATGGACACATGCCGTCTTTCTCAGTCTTTTATATGGGAATTGCAAGATTGTGTGGAGTCCCTGTAAGAATAAATCATAGTCATAACTCATCATATAACAATACTACTAAGGGAAGAATAGAGCATTTTCTTACGAAGTTTGTCAAGTGGAATGCCAATCACCTGTTTGCCTGTTCCGATTTGGCAGGTAAATATATGTATGGAAAGTCACATTATACTTTAATCCATAATGCCGTGGATGTTGACAGATTCAAGTTCAATCCTATGGTGCGTGATGAAGTGAGAAAAGAATTTGATGTTACAGACAAGTTTGTACTGGGTCATATAGGCCGTTTCACTCTTCAGAAAAACCATACATTTCTGCTTGACATCTTCAAGGATTTGCTTGTCAAGAAGAGTAATTCTGTTTTGCTGCTTATTGGTACAGGAGAACTGGAAGAGGAAATCAAGGCAAAGGCAGATTCATTAGGACTAACCAACCATATTATATTTACTGGTGTTAGAAAGGATGCGGAACGTTTATATCAAGCTATGGATGTATTTGTATTGCCTTCATTGTACGAAGGTTTGCCAGTGGTAGGAATTGAAGCCCAAGCATCGGGCGCTCCGTTTTTTGTGTCTGACACGGTCACAAAAGAGGTGAAACTTTTACCAACAACAGTTTTCTTGCCAATTAATCAAGGAACTTCTTGTTGGGTTAACGCATTGGTGAATTTGATACCATTGAACAGGGATGATGCCTATCGGATGGTTGCCCGCCAAGGGTATGGTATCAAGGAAGAAACGGCAAGAATCGTAAAGATTTACACTGATTTTTATAACAGCGTAAAATAGAAGATTCCCGTAAATATTTTGCTTGTTTACATAATAGCATTTATTTGTTTACCTTATATTTCACAATTTTCTCATGACAGATTTTTCCGTATTAATGTCTGTATATAAGAAGGAAAATCCTTCTTATATGCGAGACAGCTTGAATAGTGTCTTTAATCAAACATTACAGCCAACTGAAGTTGTACTGGTGGAAGATGGTCCATTGACGCAAGAACTTTATGATTTGGTTTCTGATTTTGTAAAACACCATTCAAGTCTCCAGGTTGTGCCCTTAGAGAAAAATGGCGGTTTAGGCAAAGCTCTGAACGAAGGCTTGAAGCATTGCTCTTATGATTATGTGGCTCGTATGGATACCGATGATCAGTGTTATCCAACCAGATTTGAAAAGCAAATCAAATTCTTGGAAGAGCATCCTGATATTGATGTTGTTGGAAGTCTGACAACAGAATTTACTGATGATGGAAACGGAGTCAAGAAGATTCTTTCTACAAAATATTTCCCACAGACCGTAGAGGAAAATGAGAGATATAGCAGAAAGAGATGCCCCGTGGAGCATCCTGCCGTAATATTCAAGAAACAAGCTGTATTGAAGGCTGGAGGCTATCAACACTGCTTATTGTTTGAGGATTATCATCTATGGGCACGTATGTTTGTGAATGGTGCCAAGTTTTATAACATACAAGAACCTTTGTTATATTTCCGAATGACGGAAGACTCTTTCAATAGGCGAGGTGGTTTGAAGTATGCTATGAATGAGCTTAAAGCATTGGGAATGTTTAGAAAAATAGGTTTTCTTTCTAATCGTCAGTACCTTTTCACAATATTAACAAGGTTTCCTGTGCGTGTAATGCCACATCATATAAGAAAATTCATTTACAACAAGTTCTTGCGCAAGCATTAATTATATGTACGCAGATAATTTAAACTACTGGTCGCAATTGTTTTCACTTATAAAATACTCATTGTGGAAAGTTGAAGACAATAAAGATTTATCTGACATAGATTGGAATGTAATTTTTGACATTGCAAAAAAACAAACTGTCTTAGGGCTTTTGCTTGATGGTCTTGATTTTCTTTGCAGAAGAGGTGCGTCATTACGGATACCTTTGGATGTTAAGATGAGGATTATAGGACAAGTTCATGCTATAGAAAAGCAAAATACTTTTATCAATGTCAAGATAGCAGAACTTATGCTTGAGTATGCCGAAATAGGTTTGGAACCAATCTTGGTGAAGGGGCAAAGTGTCGGGAGTCGTTATCCTCATCCAAACCACAGGCAACCAGGGGATGTGGATTTGTTTTTCATCAACAAAGAACAACTGCTAAAGGCTAACAGTTGGGCAAGGGAAAATGGAAGAAACTTGGATGGATTCTATCAAAAACATTTGTCTTTCCAATGGAAAGGTATCGTTATAGAGAATCATAACCAACTGTCCCCTTTCTCGAAAAAGTCTTATCGAGTCTATTTCAATAAAATTGTGCAGCAAGAGATAGATGATAGCAAAATACTTCTTGTAAGGAGAATTGGCAACTGTGCGGTAAGAGAGTTACCAACAACACTTTATGCCTTTTTCCTCTTGGTACACATGTCTTATCATATTTTGGAGGATGGCCTTGGTTTACGACAGGTTTGTGATTGGATATTGTTTTTGAAAGAGCATCATTCTCAGATAGACAAATCTAAATTTACAATATGGATGGAACATTTGGGTCTTAAGCGTTTGGCAAATGCTTTTGGAGGAATTTGTGTTGAGTATTTGGAATTGCCAGAGTCATACATTCCTTTCTCATTGCAACGTAGTTCTGCATACGAAAAACTGTTGCTTGAAGAGATTATGTGTGGAGGTAACTTTGGACGTAACTATTATCAATACAAAGGCAAGGTGTCAAAATTTGAAGATATGTGGCATACGTTGTGGATAAAAATGAGGCGATATGCTCGAATCTATTGCTTGTGGCCTCAGGAAGCAAGAGCAAATTATGGTATGTTGATGAAGAGAGGACTTAAACGAATATTTGGAGCATGCGTGTAAGTGCCCCTGAGCGATATGGCGTAGCTGAGTTTGATGAGCTGGACAATTGCCTGAGCATCGAAGAGAAGCCTGAGCATCCAAAGAGTAACTATGCCGTGGTAGGCTTGTACTTCTATCCTAACAAGGTGGTGGAAGTAGCCAAGCATATCAAGCCTTCCGCTCGTGGTGAGTTGGAAATCACAACGGTGAACCAGGAGGTTCCTGAAGGATAAGCAGCTGAAGGTTCAGACCATGGCAAGAGGATTCGCCTGGCTCGATATCGGTACCCATGATTCCCTTTCTGAAGCATCCACCTTTATCGAAGTTTTGGAGAAACGCCAGGGGCTGAAGGTAGCTTGCTTAGAAGGTATCGCATACCGTCAGGGTTGGATTACGGCTGAGAAACTTCGTGATGTGGCACAACCTATGCTCAAAAATGATTATGGAAAATATCTGCTTTCGATATTGGATGAAGGCAATCAAACATTAAAGAAGAATTTAGAATATTAGGTCATGAATATTTTAGTAACAGGTGCTAACGGTCAGCTTGGAAATGAAATGCGCATCGTTAGCCAAAATACAACAGATCATTATATCTTTACTGATGTCAATCAGGTAGAAGGTTTAGAAACTACTTATCTTGACATCACCGATATGGATGCCATCCGTAAGATGGTGAAGGAGAATGATGTGAAAGCCATTGTGAATTGTGCTGCATGGACCAATGTGGATGCCTGCGAGACTGATGAGAAACTGGCTGCATTGGCAGAAAAACTCAATGCGGAGGCTCCTGAGAATCTGGCTAAGGCGATGAAGGAGGTTGATGGTCTGCTCATCCAGATCTCTACTGATTATGTCTTTGGTAAGGAACCTTATAATGTGCCATGTAATCCTGACCAGAAGGGTACTCCTACTGGCGTGTATGGATCAACGAAGCTTCATGGTGAGCAGAAGATTATGGCTACTGGCTGTGATTATGTGATTATCCGTACGGCTTGGCTGTATTCTGAGTTTGGCAAGAATATCTGCAAGACAATGCTTAATCTGACGGCAACCAAGCCACAGTTGAAGGTTGTCTTCGACCAGTGTGGTACTCCTAC
>ERZ772831.1604-NODE-1604-length-20794-cov-9.764212_pt1 | contig 20794 bp, 26 predicted proteins | sample MGYA00580858_ERZ772831 | MGnify/ENA primary metagenome ERZ772831 (study PRJEB29015, sample SAMEA2737694) | human gut metagenome | biome: human gut; feature: human-associated habitat; material: faeces | place: China | collected 2012 ... | reverse complement strand
TCGCTCAGCTGCTTGAGGAATACAATTCTGCATCATAACTGCGCAATGATACCGACGAAGCATATGTGAAGGAAGGGCCCCGCGTGTGCGGGGCCTTCTCTTATCTTGTGGCGTACAGGTGGGCGAGGATGATCTTTCTCGCCATGGTGGAGGGCTTGAGCCCGGCCGCTTCCGCGGCCGCCTTCAGGGCCTCGTAGTCCTCGGGGTGCATCCGTATCTGGACGGCCGCCCTCGGGGACGGCTTGCGTCCGGCCCCTTCCCGGGCGCCCCCCTTACTCATGGGCTGCCTCCATGGCCTCCCATGCGCCGGTGGAGTTCTTGCGGACTTCGACAAGCCCGGCGTCTGAGAAGTAATGCCCTCCCCACTCCTCGGGGGTGAGCTCCATGTAGTCACAGATCCAGCCACTGAGCTTGTCCACAGACCCCGTGGCCGGGTTCATCATACTTGGGTCTGCGATACCGCGTTTTTCGGCCTCCTTTGCGAGCGTGTGCCGGCATATACTTTGGGCCATCTCTTTCGTGCAGTAGTCCATGCGGGCGTCGTAGCTGATGCTCTGGTAGAGCTCCTGCATAGCGCTAATGGCGGTGTCGGTGAGCATAGCTGTCTCCTTTTCTTCCTTCTTTTCCTCTTCTTCGAGGCTGGCGCGGCACTCTTCGATGATAGCTTCTGCGGCGGCGAAAAGATCACTGTCTTCGCTATGGACGGACATATCCGTGAGGTCAAGATATGTCTTAGCATGCAGCATAGCTGCCCCCTCGCGGTTGGAGATCTTTTCTCCATCCCACTCTGCGCGCTTTACAGCACCGGACCCGTACTTCTGGACCTTGAGACCCAGCTTCTCGGCGTCTACGTACATGCGATCCTTATCCCCCTTTGTCCAGTGCTTGAAGCCTTTTTCTTCAAGGGCGGCGATGAGCTTTTCGTTGGTAGAAGTAGTGGTCATAGCTTTTTCTCCTTTCTGAGAGAGGCTTTTTCTTTTTTTTTTCTCTCTCTGTTGAAAAAAACTTTACGCTTTTCAGTTTTTTTGTCAACAACTTTTCAAAACTTTTTTTTATTTTTTTGTCGTGGGCATTGAGTTTTTCCCCCTCTTCCCTTGAAAAACAAGGCACTCTTTCCGGAAAAAGATGTCAATACTTTTTCAAAAAACTTTTCCCTTGCGTAAGTGTCAGCTTTTTGACATAACTTCTATAAAAAGTTACAAAAATGTAGAAAATCGATTGCAGGAAGTTACAAAAATGTCGATTCAGTATGAAAAGGTGTTCCGCTGGCTGGAGACGGTAGAGGGGGCCATGACGTGTACGGGGTATATCCCGTGCCGGCGCCTGTCCGGTGGGACGGCGAACTACACGGGCCACCAGCCCGTGACAGACTACGAGGCTATGGGCGCCTCGGGGGTGACTGTAGGTGTAGGCGTAGACCTGGGGCAGCAGTCTGTCCTCCAGCTGAGACGCTGGGGCGTGTCCGATGGCACGATGGATGCTATCCTTATATACATAGGTCTCCAGCGCGGGGCCGCTCTCCGTGCGCTGCGCAACCGCCCGCTCACCCTGACCCCTGAGCAGGCCCGTGAGCTCACGGACGCTGAGCACCGTGGCTACATGGATGATATGGTGGTCCCGTGGTGGGACAGAGGCCGGCACACTCTGGCCTACGCCGATCTGCCGTGGCAGGCGCAGGCCGTGATCTTCTCTCTCGTCTACCAGTGCGGGGTGCGTGGCGCTGAGCGCCGTGCGCCCGTCACTCTGGCGGCCCTGCGCCGCGGCGACTGGGGGAAGGCGTCTGCCGCGCTCCTCGACCGTGACGGATGGGGCGGTGAGTACCTGGGGAGGCGAGCAGCGGAAGGGCGCCTCCTGATGGAGCTCCTCTGATGGAGTGGGCGGACGTCGGCCGTGCCGTAGCTAAGGCGGCGCCTGTGCTGGGCAGCGTCCTCGGTGGTCCCGTGGGCGCTATCGCTGGTGCGGCCGGCTCACTCATAGCGTCCGCGCTCGGGTGTGAGCCTGACCCAGAGGCCGTGCAGCGCACCATAGCGCAGTCCCCCGACCTGCTGCTCAGGCTGAAGGATCTGGAGATCCAGCAGCAGGCGCAGCTCCTCCAGTGGCAGAGAGACCAGGTGCAGGCTGAGCTCACCGACAGGGTGAGCGCCCGCGATCGAGAGGTAGAGCTAGCCAAGACTGGCCACGGCGCAAGCTGGGCTACGTCCATAGTGGCATGCATAGTCACCGTGGGCTTTTTCGTGATGCTCTGGGCCGTCCTCCATGGCGGCAAGGCCGAGCTCGGAGATGCGGGGCTGATGCTCCTAGGTACGCTCGCTTCCGCCTTCGGCGCCGTCGTCCAGTACTACCTCGGCTCCAGTCTCGGCAGCGCTTCAAAAGACGCTTTCTTGAAGAAAGTGCAGGGAGGTGGCCGGTGATGCATGACCTCGGCGGATGGTGGGAACTGATGAAGCTGTGTGCGCTGGGTGCCGCTTTCGGCCTCGTGGGCGGCGTCGTCCGCGTCCTGCGGAAGGGCGTCCGCGGCTGGCTCGACCTGCTGACACAGATAGTCGTGTCAGCCTTTTGCGGCGTGCTGGCCTTCTCCCTTCTCGCGGACAAGGTGCCGGATATAGCCCTTGTGGGACTGTGCGGTATCGCCGGGAACTCTGGCGGTATGCTGCTGGACGCCCTGCGATTCCGTCTCATAAAGAGGATGTATGACAGATGAGAGATGAGCATGTACCTACGGACGAGAAGCGGGCGATAGTCCGCGCCCTCGCTAAGTATGGCGTGAGGCAGCACGACATAGCCGTGCAGATAGGGGTGGCTACAACTGCCACCTTGGTTAAGTATTACCGCGCTGAGCTGGATGCCGGCATGGCTGAGGCCGCAGAAGGCCTCGCAAAGACTGCTTACCAGATGGCCATGGATGGCGATGTGCGGATGATGATTTTCCTTCTCAAGACGCGGCTGGGGTACAGGGAGACTACCCACATAGAGTGCTCCGGCCCCGACGGTGCGCCTATTCAGACTGAGCAGGCTATCAGGGTTACTTTCGTGCGGCCCCATAAGCGGGCCGGGAGACCGAAGAAGTGCGCAGAGAAGACAAAGTAATCCAGCGGGTGGACGCCTTCTTCCCTGAGGCTTTCGAGGAGCTCTTTAAGCCGCACCGGTATAAGGTCTTCTATGGCGGTCGTGGCGGTGGTAAAAGCCGTGCCTTTGCGTCAGCTCTGCTCATAGAGGGACGCCGCCGGCCTATCCGGTGCCTCTGCGCCCGTGAGGTGCAGAACTCGATCCGCGATTCCGTGAAGCGCCTCCTCGATGATGAGATAGAACGCCTCGGGATGGGTGACTTCTATAGGTCTACGGATAGCGAGATACGCGGGCTCAATGGGTCGCTCTTTATCTTTTCGGGGCTGCGCATCAGCCCTGAGCGGATAAAGTCCTTCGAGGGGCTGACCCACTGCTGGATAGAGGAGGCGGAGACGGTATCGGAGCGGTCGCTTGACCTGCTTATCCCCACCATGCGCACGGCCGGCTCGGAGATATGGATCTCCTTCAACCCAAACCGGGTGCACGCTCCGGTCTGGCAGCGCTTTATCGTGCACACGCCGCCGCCCGGTTCATATGTCCGCAAGGTGACATATCGGGACAACCCCTGGTTCCCGGACGTGCTCCGCGCTGAGATGGAGCACTGCAAGGCGACTGACCCGGACAAGTACGATTGCGTGTGGGAAGGTAATCCCCTGCTCGTGGCCCAGGGCTCCTACTATGGCAGGGTCCTTCAGGAAGCGGAGAGCGCCGGCCGTATCGGCTCGGTGCCGGTAGACCCTACACTGCTCGTACATACGGCGTGGGACCTCGGTATGGCTGATTCCACGGCGATTTGGTTCTTCCAGTGGGTCTCGGACGGAACTTCCCGCGGGCAGTACCGCTTTATCGACTACTACGAGGCCTCCGGTGAAGGACTCATGCACTACGCCGAAGTCCTGGCGAAGAAAGGCTACCGCTACGGGCAGCACATAGCGCCGCACGACATAGCCGTGCGTGAGCTGGGTACGGGCGTGACCCGCCTTGAGACGGCCCGCCGGCTGGGTATCGGCTTCACCGCCGCGCCGCAGCTGCCCGTCATGGACGGCATAGAGAGCGTCCGGCAGGTGCTGGCCTGCTCTTACATAGATAAGGATAAATGCGCGCAGGGGCTTTCCGCCCTGTGGGGCTATCAGAGAGAGTACGACGAGGAGCATCAGTGTTTCCGCACGCAGCCGCTCCACGACTGGACTTCTCACGGCGCGGATGCCATGCGGTATGCCGCCGTGGGATTCATCCGCACAGATACTGGGGCTATGGAGCCCCTGAGACGGGGGACAAGGCTTACCATATGCTGACAGATATAGAAGACAAAGTGCGCAAAATTGTCATCAGGGAAAGCGCTTCCGCCATAGGTACGCCGGGCGGTCAGCTCTCCAGCGACCGCGCGAAACTCAAAAAGCGCTATCTGGGCTACGGGTACAGTGTGGACGATGACCGCGAGAAACGCTGCCTCTCTACCTACGTAGACCGTACCGTGATGGAGACGATAGAGTGGGCGATGCCTGGGCTTATGCGTGTGTTCGCCGGCGGTGATGAGATTATCCGCTTTGAACCGCGCACCCCTGCGCAGGAGCAGGCCGCCGCTGACGCCACACTTTATGTCAATAATGTGGTTTTTGGTCGTAGCATGTTCCGTCTGATACATGACACACTCAAGGATGGCCTGTATCAGCGCGTCGGGTGGTGCCTCGCACACGCGCCGCGTGAAGAGCATCAGACCATGGAGCGCTTCACCGGCCTTACCGTACAGGAAGCGCAGGCGATGATTGCCGACACAGAGGCCCGTGGGGGCATGGCTGAGGTGGAACAGTACCCCGACCCGTCCATGCCGGGCGGCATGGCCTGCGCCGTGACCGTGCGCACAAAGACGGTCACGCATGACGTGCGCCTTGACCCCGTTCCTTCGGAAAATGTTCTTGTGTCTTCTGAAGCTGAGGATGTGGAGCATGCCCGCTTTATCGCACACTGGGAAGTCAGGACGGCCACACAGCTCATGCAGGAAGGATACAGGCGTGAGACGCTGGAGGACCTCCCCGTCTACGGGGCGGATGATGACCCTGAAGAAAAGAGCATAGGCCAGCGTGTCAACTCCGCCGCTGACGGCACGGATGAAACGGGAAGTTTCGAAAACCGGCGCTTCAAGGTCTATGAGGCATGGCTGGACGTAGACCTGAACGGCGACGGCATGGCTGAGAAGGCTAAGATCGTATATGTGGGCGATGGTTCCGACACAAAGATCCTTTCCGTGGAAGAGTGGCCGTTATACCGTGCCCCGCTTTTCGCGGCCTGCTCCGTCCCAATGCCGCATCAGGTGGTGGGGCTCTGCCTCGCTGATCTCGTGGCCGACGTGCAGGACCTGCGTACTGACCTGACACGTTCGTATCTGGACGCCCTGAGCTTCGCCAACTCCGGTGAACTCGTAGTCGACTACGGGCCTAACCAAACTGGATGGGCGGATATTGATTCGCTTCTGTCGCGCAAACCCGGCGCTCTGTACCGCGTGCGTGGAGGCGCCTCTATTACGCCGCTTCCGGTGAACAGCTCGGCGAGTGAGGCCGTGCAGGGCCTCCAACTGACGGATCAGCTTGTGGAGCGGCGTTCAGGCGTCACGTCCCGCACGCAAAGCCTCGACGCTGATACTCTACAGAATACGGCCACGGGCGCATCTATAATGGAAGAGGCGATTAATCAGCGCCTTGAGATGATAGCAAGAGTGTATGCGGAGATGTTTTTCAAGCCGCTAGGCCGGTATGTGCTGAACCTCCTGCACCGTTACCATGACAAGGCCGTGCAGGTGCGCCTTAAGGGCCGCTTCATGAATTTTGACCCGCGCAAATGGGACCCGGATATGGATATATCCGTAGCCGTGGGGCTTGGCACCGGAAGCCGGCAGAAAATGCTTGCCGCCTATCAGCAGATACTCCAGATTCAGCAATCCTTCATTGCGCAGCTGAGTACGGCGTCTCCCGTGCGTCTCAGCAACGTCATCTACACGTGCCATAAGATGGTGGAGGCGGCCGGACTGGAAGCGCCGGAACGCTTCTTTGGGACGGAAGAAGACGCGAAACGTGCTGAACAGCTTGTTCTCCAGCAGAAACAGGCCGGGCAGGGCATGGACCCGCTCACGGCGGCAAAAGTCCAGGTGGAGAAGGTCAAGGCGCAAACCGCGCTCCAGAAAGCCCAGCTCGATATGCAGATTAAGCAGGCACAGGCACAGAATGACGCCTCGGGCAAGGCCGCTAAAGTGCAGTCTGACGCCACCGTGCAGGCAGCTAAGGTACAGGCGAACGCAGCCCTTAAAGCGCAGGAAATGCAGCTGGAAAAACAGCTCGATTACGCACGCCTTATGCAGGGCCAAAAAGGGCCCGGCCTTACTGACATAAGGGAGCAATCCGTATGACCGTCACACAGAAAGACAGAGAGAACGCCGAAATGGCGTATCGCATCCTGACCAGCTCCGTTTTTATCGGGGCCGTAAAAAAGGTGGAGCACGGCATATGCTCCCGCTGGAAGGGGGAACAGTCCCCCAGAGAGCGTGAAGCCCTGTGGCGTGACCTACAGGCGCTCCACAGGGTGCAGGCCTGCCTTCTTCAAACGCTTGAGGATGTGGCTTTTTCCACCAAAGACAACGTATTCCTGCAAATGTTGAATAAAATCAAAAAATTATGTAGAGGTTAGTTATGGCGAACGAAGATCAAGCCGTGGATACGGTCATCAAGGACATCCCTTCTCCCGCTTCCACTGAACCGTCCCCTCTTGAGAGTGTGGACGATATAGTTTCCGCACTGGACGGGGATGATACCGCCGCCGGAGACACCTCCGGAGAGGATGCCCCCAATCCGGATGACCGCCCCGATAACGCCGGGCAGGACGGGGGAGATGAGGGGCAGGGGCAGCCAGCCGCCCCAACTGAGCCGATCGAAGTCCCCATGCCGGAAGGCTTTAACGCTGATACCTGGGGCAAGCTTGCCCCTGACGCCCGCTCGGCCGTGCATGCCATGGCTGAAGCCCATGCACAGGCCATGGCGCAGGAGCGGCAGACCGTCCTTAATGAGCGCGCGGACTGCGACGATCAGATTAACGCCGCGGCTGCCCTTCTCGGGCAGGCAAATCAGCTCATAGAGGCAATCGTCAATGCCGAGTATTCCGGCGTTGACTGGCAGGCCCTGAGTGAACAGAACCCGACTGAGTATATCCGCATGGCGCGGGAAGCGCAGAAGAGAACGGACGCTGTACAGGCGCTCGGCGCCCGTATCAGGCAGACGGCGCAGGCCATAGCCGCCAAACGCGCGCAGGAATATCAGCAGAGCCTCTCCGCTGAGTATCAGACCGTTGAGCCAAAAATCCGCGCCCTTATCGGGGACGGATACGATGGCAAGACGTATACGGCTGAGGTTTACAAGTACATGAAGGACGCGGGCGTTCCGGACAAAGCTATTAACAGCCTGTCCAAAGGGTATGAGCTTGAGCTTGTCACTAAAGCCATGCTCTACGACAAAATGGAAAAAGCCCGCGCAGCCGCCGCGCAGAAAGTCGCGGAAGCCCCCAAGGTGCAGGCCCCTTCCGGCGTAAAGGATGACACCGCTTCCGTCCAGAAACAGGCGTTCGCCAGATTTTACAAGAACCCGAACAGTACAGATGCACTTGCGGCCGCTCTCGCGGCCATGGACTAGGAGGATTAACTTATGGCTGTAGTTAGCGGACAGATTAAGGATGCCAGTGTCAACGGCAAGCCCCGCGATCTCTCCAAACTGATTTTCGACGTATCCCCTACGGATACGCCCTTTCTGACTATGTGCGGGCGCGCTACCGCGTCCCAGACCCTGCATGAGTGGCAGACGGACGCCCTGACGGCCCCCGGTTCCAACGCGCAGAAAGAAGGCATTGATGTTACCACTTTCGCCGGCTCCAACACTACGGAGCTGAGCAACAAGACCCAGATTCTGATGAAGGCCGTGAGCGTATCCGGCACTGCGCAAGCCGTTGTTCAGAACGGCGTGACTAAACAGTACACTCATCAGATGGCCCTTAGGATGAAAGAGATTAAGAAGGACCTCGAGTTTGCCCTGTTGAGCAACCAGCTTGCGGCCGGAGAAAGCACCAGCGGCAGGCTGATGACGGGCCTTCCCTGCTGGCTTACCACGAACTTTGCGGGTGGTGCTTCCGGCACGGCCGCGACCTCTTCTACCGCCTGCACGGCCGGTACGGCCCGTGTCCCGACTGAAGCCATGCTGAAGGCCCTGCTCACCAGCATTTACAACGCCGGTGGCAACCCAAATACAATTATGATGGCCCCGGATATTCGCGTGAAAATGTCTGAGGTACTGACCGGCGGAAGTACCAAGATGGAAAAGGCGGAAATGAAGAAGGCTACGGCCGTCATCGACGTCTACGTTTCCGATTTTGGCGCCCTGAAGCTCGTTCCGAACAGGGTTCAGGCTTATGTAACATACTCCAAGGCCTGCGCTTTCGTTCTCGACCCTGAGTACTGGAAGGTGGCGTACCTGCGTCCGTTCCAGGAACAGCGCCTCGCCGTGACCGGCGATTCCGAAAAGGGCTTCATCGTGGCTGAAGCCACCCTTGAGGCCCGTAACGAGGCCTCTTCCGGCGTCCTTGCCGACCTGAAGGCCGCCTAGCTTTTCCGGGGCCTGCCTTCTGGCGGGCCCCTTTTGGAGGATACATGAGCGTCAATCTTCAACAGGGTAAAGCCGGGCAAATCCTTGAGCGCCGCGATGACGGCGTGACGGATTATGTGACGGATGACTTCCGCCTCTTCCGTGAGCAGGATGTTACGGGCATTCTGCGCCTGAACAGGGCGGCCCGTGACCGTGACCGGTTTAGGGGCTTCCGGTTTGCGCCCACGTTCCGCAAGGTGGCTAGTATCCCCGTTGCCGCCGTGGATATAGCCAAAGCGCAGGGGCTTGATATTCTCAATGACCCGGACGACATGAGGAAGTTCCTCAATGACCCGATGAACAGGGCGTTCAGGACAACAAATGAGGTGGTGTAATGGCTGACCTCACCACATATGAGGGCCTGAAGTCGGCAATAGCCGACTACCTTGGCCGTGAGGATCTGACGGACCGTATCCCTGTATTCATCCGTATGTGGGAACAGCGCGGGAATCGGACGCTGCGCCTGCGCGCTATGGAGCACAGGGCGCATGCCTCCCTTCCTAAGAGGCAAGGGCAGATGCCCTTACCCATGAAACGGGTGCCGGGGCAATGGGACGTCTTTCTTGAGATGAGGGATATTGTCTGGACGCCTTCCGATGGAAACGGAAGCGTCAATCTGTGGTACGCATCCCCTGATGAATACGCTCTTCTGCTGGAGAAGACGGGCCGGCCGTATTGCTTCACCGTTGAAGCTAATGACCTGTTCGTTCTGCCTACGCCTGATCAGGCGGGCAAGCTCCAGCTGACCTACTACGCGGAGATCCCGCCGCTCGGGGACGAACAGCCCGACAATGAGGTCCTGCTGCGGCATCCTGACCTGTACCTCTACGGCTCTCTCATCGAATCCGCGGTATTTACCCGTGGGAGCGTGCCCGTCGATATGTGGGCACAGTATTACCGGCAGGCCGTGGCGGACATCAGCCAGCAGGAAACGCAGGCCCGATACCCTAAGGATATTAGCATGCGGCCCATGAGGAGGATATAATGAGCCTGACCAATTACGGTGAAACGTATGTACTCGGGTTAGTTAAGAGCGCCAAAACGTACTACCTCGGCGTGCTGACGAATACGCCCAATGATAGTTCGGACGGCACCGAAGTAACTGGCGGCGCGTATGCCAGACAGGCGATCACGTTTGCGCCGCCGGCATCCGGCGACCCTTCCAGTATGACCAATGCTGCCACTATAGAGTTCCCCACGGCTACGGCCGGATGGGGAACCGTGGTTGCGTGGGGCGTGTATGACGCCGCTACGGGCGGCAATCTCGTATGGTACGGGTCTTTGTCTACGGCAAAAGAGCTGTCTGCCAATGACACAATTATTGTCCACGCCGGCGACCTGAAACTTACTCTGGACTAATGCGCGACTTCACGCTTGAAGATTTTGACCGCCATTTCGGCGCCGATATAGACGGCATGGGGACCGTCTCTCTGGATGATCCCTATATCTCCGGAGAGGAGGCCGTGTTCAATGCCGTGTCGGGGGAAAGCGAAAGGCTTATCCGCGCAAGACGGTATAACCCAACGGGTCATGCACAGACTGACGGCACGTTCTTCACCCGCAGGGCGTGGGTGCCCGGTAACGCTGTTGCCCCCTGCGCCATTCTGTCAGGCGGCGGTCTCACCTACAGGCGCGGTGCCGTGTACACGGCAACAGCCGGCGCCGTGAGCGGTGAAACCTTTAGTTATATCAGGGTGCGTTTCTTTGTCTGCCCTGATGAATGGGGCTCAGGTCAGGCCCTGAAGTTCACGTTCCGCGGCTGGGCATGGTCGCCGGAGAACCGCGCTAGTGGTGTATGGACAGAAGACGAAAGCCCCAATGGCGTATGGGTGCGTACCGGTACATTTTCGCAACAGACGGGGGGGGGTATTGAGTGAGTAATCAGGCTAAAAAGGTTCTTCTGCAATTCGGGGCGTGGGAACCGGACGATGTACTGCTCAATGGTCAGCAGGCGCCGGAAGCCCGCAACGTCATCCCTGGCAAACGCGGGTACAGGTATCTGCCGGGCGTGTCCCGCCTCTCTTTTCCCCAACTGCCGGGCGGGCGGTGCCTCGCGGCCTGTACGCTCCGCGACGTCAACGGCGACCTGCTTACGCTTGCCGCTTCTTCCGCCGGGCCAGTTTACGCCCTGCAGGGGGGCGAATGGGTAGCTAAGCTCACTACAGAAACAGTCAGCACCAACCGCGTTTTCGCGAATTGGGGCCCGTCTATGTACATGCTCTACGGGACGAATCTGTATAAATCCACTGTCGCGGGTGGGTTCGGTGATTTCTCTGCCGTGTCGGCCGCGCCTACAGCCCAATGCATGGCGATAGTGAAGGAATTTCTTGTCCTCGGAGACCTTACGGGCAACCGGCAGCGCATCCAGTGGTCGGCTATGGATGACCCCGACACGTGGCCGGAACCCGGATCGGATGACGCCGCAGCCAAACAGTCAGACTATCAGCATTTTCCCGAAGGCGGCCGCGTTATGGCCGTTATGGGCGCCGTGGGGCAGACTGACGGCATCGTATTCCTTGAGCGGGCCGTTCAGCGCATGGCCTACGTAGGACCGCCCTATATCTTCAACTTTAAACAGATTGACGCAGTGCGAGGACTTCTTGCGCCCAAAAGCCCTGTCAATTTCGGTGTCGGGTGTATCTACCTTTCCGACGATGGCTGGTACATCACGGACGGGAGTTCAACAAAAGCGCTGGGGATTGAGCGTATCGATACCTGGTTCTTCTCTCAGGTTGAGCATACGCGGATTGCTGAAATCGTCGGATGGCATGATCCCGTAAACCGTATCTGTATATGGGCTTTCCCCTCCAAAGTGGCGGAAGCCGGTGTACTGGACAAAGTACTTATCTATTCCTACGACCTCGATAAATGGTCTTATGGCGTTCTTTCGGTCCAAACTCTGTTCGGTGACTACGCCCGCGGCGAAACGCTGGACGACCTCGACAAGTACGGCACACTGGATACGCTCCCCTTCGGCTCGCTGGACGTGCCGGCATTCATGACTGGCCGTTCCCTGATGGGGTGTTTCGATTCCGAAGGGTACATGGGCGTGCTGAACGGGAAGCCGCTAGAGGCTGTCATAGGAACGCAGGAAATAGGCGGAGACCGTATGATGGTTCACGGCCTGCGGCCGCTCGTGGACAGAGGCGACGCAAAAGCGCTCCCCATATACAGAACGAGACAGCAGGAACAGCCGAAATACGGGCCTCTCCGCTCGCAAAGCAGGGATGGCGTCTGCTATCAGCACATCAGCACTAACTATCTGTCGGCCCGTGTCGTTATACCGGGCGGCGGTACGGCATGGCGTGATGCTCACGGCGTTGAAGCGCTGGTTGAGCCTGAAGGAGGCATGTAATGGCGCGGCAGGTTGCGATTTTTCCGAAGGCTACACCCGAACAGATGACAGCTTTAGCGCTTGCAGTAAATGGCGCTATCGCAGGCGAAACACTCAATACGGGCACTTTTACAGCTGGAGCGGGTGATAAGACTGTCAGGGATCCGCGGTGCCGCGCTGGTCGTGTAGCGATGCTTGTTCCGCTCAACGCGGACGCGGCGGGCATGACATGGTTCCTTTCATCTATGACCCGCGGGGAAATGACTTTCACTCTTGCGGGCTCGGGCACGGGCTCGTGGGCATGGCTGATTTTTGGAAGCTAGAGGAGAAGAAATATGATGACGCAGCACAACAACCCCTTTCTCAGGCAGAACGGCCTCCAGCAGGGGCAGATAGGCGCGGCCACAACGGGACAGTATTCCCGCCCCGCAGGAACGGTTACGCCCCCTGTTACTCAGCAGGGCGGCGGCGCCGGCTTTCAGCAGATGCAGGCGCCCGGTATGGCCACGCAGCAGGGCAGCGGCCTGAACGGCGTTATGGGTACGGTGGGGAGTATAGGCGGCCTTCTTGGCATGATGAACGGGAACGGAAAACTCACTTCCGGACAGAGCCAGGTGCTTGGCAACGCCGGTATGGGCGGAGCTGTAGGCTCTCTTTTCGGCCCCACGGGCGCCGCTGTAGGCGCCGGCATGGGGGCACTTAACGGTCTTTTGGGAGGTCTGTTCTAATGGCTTCTGGCTTTTCCAGGAATAACACTCCGCAGTACGGCGGACTTTATAAATCCCCAGCGGGCAAGACTACCGCGGCCGCAGGAGCTGGCGGCGCTATTCCCCGCGTACAGGCTCCGGCCGTATCTGCCCCCAATGACCCACCCGTTGACCTTGCCGGCCTCGGCGGCCTCCTCTATTTCATGGGGCAGGGGACACCGGCATATATGAGCGTAAGCGTCCCTGATCCAAAGTATCAGCGGCAGGGTACGGCACAGCAGGCCGCTGAAGGCGCTGCACAGATGACGCCTGAAGATAAGGCGGCTATGGAACGTTCCGGCCTTCGCCCTGAGTACGGCCTGCACTTAAACAGGACGTTGTACATGCCTTATACGGGGGAGGCAGTGCCGCCCGGCACAAACCCCACGTATTATGACCGTAACGGTAACACTATGCCCGGCCCTGATGCCGGATGGCTTGAGCGTACAGCTTACAATCTGAAGAAGTGGTTCTGATGGGACTAGAATACAGATTCATCGATGACGTGAGCAATCGGGGGCTGGCTTTCTTCTGGGAGAAAGCAAAAGCCTCCGGCCGTCTTGAAAAGTTCTTCTATGACCGGCCGGAAGTCTCTCTGCCGGACTATATCCGGTGGTGCAGGAACGGGAGCAACCTGCCGTGGTTCGTTCTGCTGAACGGCGAGCTTCTGGCAATGTACGCCCTGAACAATGTCAGTGGGCGCACGGCATGGGGCCATTTCTGTACGCTCCCCTGCGGCGTGCGGCGTTACGAGGGGATGCCCTTGCCGCTGGCTGTAACCGTGGGGATGCTCGCCCAATGGCTCTACGCGAAAAAAGACGGGGAATACGCGATTGACCGCGTTCTTGGGACGGTCGCCGCGACAAATGAACCGGCGCTCAAAGTCGCTCATTTGGCGGGAGGCCGGGATGTGGCGCGATTACCCGGTTCGTGCTACATCTACAGCAGGCGTCAAAATATTGACGGTATAGTGACAGAACATACAAGAATGACCGTCCCGGTATCGGGATTAGATTTATAACGGAGGTTTCGCCATGGGTGGCGGCGGAGGCGGCGGAAAAGGCGGCGGCGGTGGAGAATCCACTACCACCAGCAGTGCGGCCCCTTGGGGGGCCCAAATCCCCTATCTCATCGGGGGCAAAAATTCTCAGGGCGTAGAAGTCAAAGGCGTCTTCCCTGAAGCGGCCCGGCTTTATGAAAGCGGCGGCCTCGCGGGAGATTATTACCCGAATTCTACCGTAGCGGATGAATCGGGGTACACGACTACGGCCCGTAACATGATTAACGCCCGCGCGACGGGCGGCGACGCGAATATAGATAACGCGGCGTCCAGTATGGCCGGCATTCTTAACGGTTCGGCTATGGCTGGCAATACGGGTCTGAACGCGCTTAACCAGTACGCGCAGTCCACGAACCCGTATATCGATAGCCTGTACAGCCATGCGGCTGACAAGGCGAACGCCACAATCAACGGCAAATTCTCTCAGGCTGGAAGGTTCGGTAGCGGAGCGCAGGCGAACGCCATTGCGGATGCCGACCAAAACCTGGCTAACGGGATGTACAGTAACGCGTACAATCAGGCCGTGAGCGCGGCGGGTAATGCCGCGAACGCGTACAATCAGGGCGTGAACAGCCAGATTGCCGCGGCTACTCCCGCGCAGTCCCTGAGCAATCAGGCTTACACGGATGCCTCGCAGCTCGCACAGGCGGGTTCTTCTCTGGACGACTATAACCAGAGTAAAGTTGACGCGGACGTTGACCGCTGGAATTACAATCAACAGAAAGACATGCTCGCCCTGCAGAACTACCTTAATCTTGTCGGCGGTTCCTACGGCGGGCAGGGTGAAAGCACGACCGAAACCGATAGCGGCGGCGGTAAGGGAGGCGGAAAGTAATGTACCCGTATGACAACAACGGGCAAGCTACAGGCGGGCTTCTCGGAATGTGGGGCGGGCAGCCCGCCCCTAAAAATATGTCCATGGCTGACGTGGTTTCTGGTAATCCCGGATTCCTTGCCGGTGTAACGGCTCTGTCCATGCTTGCGAACAATAACGGCCGGAGAAACTTCGGCCAGATTCTCGGGCGCGGCGGGCTGGACGCCTTAGGTGCTCTCGGGAATGCCGGAATGTACGGCCTCCAGCGTGACCGCGTGGCCACGCAGGACGCTTTAGCCCGCGCGCAGTGGGAAGCGTCCAGAGAAGACAGAGGGCTTGCCAACGCAATATCCCTTGGGCAGCTCCAGCTTAACCAGCAGAGATTGGGCATTGCCCAGCAACAGGCACAGCGTGAAGCCGCGGATCGGGATCTGTGGGGTAGATTGATGGGGCTTCCCGGTCTTACAGGTGGAAGCGGGCAGGGTGCCGATATGGACCCCCTGAAGATGCCCCGTATCCCCGATGGGCCGACAATGCCCGCAAGCACCCTGCCTCCTAAAAACCAGCGCCCCGCGGGCCCTGACGGCGCGCCGCTCGACAAGGCGGCCCTGACGAATAACCCCGGCAACGTGGGCAACTTCGGGGGCCAGGTACGCGTGTACCCTAGTATGCTGGATGGCCTGAAAGGCATGCGCGCTAACCTTCTTTCTCCCACCTACGCACAAAATCCGACAGTAGCCGCTATCATCTCCCGGTGGAGCCCGTCCAACGAGAACGACACAAGCGCGCTTATCAAGGATACGGCGGCCATGATGGGCGTTGACCCCAACCAGCCGCTTAATCTCAATGACCCGCAGACCATGAAAAGCCTGATGAGGGCTATCACTGCCAACGAGGGGTCGTACAAGTACGTCCCCACAGATGAATTTGACATGGCCGTGGGCCTGAAACCCGTTCCAGCCGGCTATAGGTCTGTGGACTATCGCGGGAACCAGCAGGCACAGAACGGAACGCCGTATAGCGGCGGTTCTAGCGGCGTCTCGCCTAATGTGACGGCGGCCGCGTCTTTACCCGGAGATTACGGCGCGGCGGCCGGGCGTGTCTTGGGACTTCAGCAGCAGCAGGAAAAAAACGCCCTCGATAGGGAAAGGTTTGAGTTTGAGCGGGCTAAGGCCAGCCCTGGATACATGTTTAACCAAAAATTGGCAGAAAAAAGCGCTGATTTTTACGATAGCCTCATTAGCGATGTATCCGCGAAAAACGACATGATAACAAATGTCGAAACGCTAAAATCCCTGCTCCCCAACTTAAAATCTGGCCCGTTGCAGGATAAAATAGACCTCGCCAATCAGTTCCTACATAAAATAGGATTTTCGGGGAACTTTATCGGCGCGAACGATGTCCGGGATGCTGACGCCCTCAACTATTTAGTTAACAAAAACGTGTTTAACGTTCTTCTGGAACAGAAAGGCGTGCAGACAGAAGGTGACGCCGACCGTGCCCAAAAAACGTTTGTGAGCCTTGGGAATTCCCCTGCAGGCAATGATTGGATGGCCAATTATATGCTTAATATAGCTACCCGCGGGAAAGAGAAAGATTTGTTTCTGCTTGACCAGATGCGCAAAAATGGTGGTGATCGGTTCGCGGCTATGCAGGCGTGGGAAAAGTACAGCAAGACACTCCCTTCCGTAGTGCCCCCCGCTCCGGAGCGCGTCACCAGAACCAGCGCCGCAACCCCCGCCGCCGCTCCTTCCGGCGGCCGCCACTACCGGTACGACCCCGCAACAGGCAATCTTGTGGAGAAGTAAATGACGACTGTTGACCTTCCCAATGGAGACACAATTCAGTTCCCCGACGACACGCCGAACGATATTATAACGAAAGTCGTAAAACAGCACGTGGGGACTACCGGCTCTGCCGCCCAACCTGCAACAGGGCTGAAACGGTCTGCCGGGCTGGCGGCACGCACGGGCATTGAGGGCCTGCTAGGCGGCGTCACGGGTCTGCCTAACTACATTGCCAATCTCGGGAGCGGCCTCCTTACGGGCAATTACAACCGGTTCCGTAACCCCGGCGTGGATATTGCGAACGCTATCGGGCTCCCCATCCCTGAAAGCAATGAAGAGAAAATGGCCCATGCGGCGGGCTCTGGCGCAATCGAGATGGGCACGCCCGCCGGCATGCTCAACAGCGCGTTTAAGGCCGGCAAGGCCTTATCCCAAGCCGCTCCCGCTCTCTCCCGCTTCCTGACGGACGCCCCACGTATGCAGATGGCAAGCGGCGCCGGTGCGGCCGCGGCCGCTGAACTCGCTAACCAGAATGACGCTTCCCCCGGTATGAGAGCTTTAACCGGTATGGCAGGTGGCTTTCTCCCCGCGTTCGCCGCTCCAGCCGCCCGTTTTGGGGCAATCTCTCTCAGCCACTCACTAGGCGATGTGCGAGATTTTTTTCGCACCTTCACGGAGAACGGGCGCCGGAAGATTGCAGGCCGTGTGCTCAATGACGCCGCGGGCCCGTATGCCAGTCAGATTGCCGGCATGGATAACGCGGCCCTTGAACCTCTTATTCCGGGAAGCGACCCTACACTGGGGCAGGTTGCCAACAATGGCGGAATTTCCTCCCTCGAAAAAATAGCCGCAAGCCGCGGCGTGAACTCAGGCAAATTCGCTGACCGCAGGATACAGCAGCGTGAGGCCCAACAGGCCCTCGCAAATGAAGTTGGCGATGCGGCCAGTGCCCGCCTTAACGCTGACCGGCAGACGCTCGCGGACAGAATGCCCGCGGGCATGGGTGCCAGTGAGGCCGGCCCGATACTACGGGAACACTACGATCAAAATTATCAGGCCGCACGTGAAGGCGTGAACCGCGATTATCAGGCGGTTGACCCTGAAGGGACGGCACGTTTCTCTCTTGGCCCCCTTCTTGACAAATTTGATGCATCGCTGGGCACGTCACCCATTGAACGGGACCTTATGCCTGCGCAGGCGAAAAACTTCTACCGGACAGTGGACGCCTACGCACAGACCGGCACCCCTGCCACGTGGCGCGACCTTCAGGCGATGCGCTCTGAATTGGGCGACATTGGCTACCAGTCAGCCGTATCCGGCGACCGGAAGACGGGCCGGATTGCCGACGCGATGAAGCGTAACATCGATGATTATATCAATACCGCGTCCGGCCTTACCCCTGAGGGGGCGCAAAATCTCCGGATGGCGCGTATGAGCAGGCGCGCGCTTGGAGAAAACTTCGAGCAGGGGGCAAACCTGCCTCTGTCCCGCAAAGGCAGTAAGCTGTACGGCGGCGCAATCGACAGTTCCGCAATCCCCGGCAACTATTTTCGGAAAGGGCCTGCCGGCGGTGAAGCTATGGATGCTTTTAGCCGGGCGTTCTCCAATGGCCCCGAAGCCAGGAACGCCCTTACAGGCTACGCACAGAACGCTGCCCGCAACGCCGCAATTGACAAAAACGGGAACCTTAACCCGTATAACCTTGCCCGTTTCCGGAAAAACTACGAAAACGCTCTTCGGCATATGCCGGAAGTGAACAGAGATTTACAGGCGGTAGAGGCAGCCGGGCGCGGGCTGAATGACCGTGAGGCCGCGTTCAGGCAGACGCTGCGCAAAAGTGGCGACAACTACGCGCTCCAGAGAGGCGTTGACCTCGGGGCCCCTGAACGCAACCCTTATGAGAACGGGACCTCGGCGTTTACCCCGGAAGAATACGACAACCTGCGGGCCCTTCAGGCGGATATAGGACGCGTTGCCCGCAATGACCAGCTCGGCGCAACTTCCGGATCACCTACAGCCCGCAACCTGTACGGGCAGGGCCGGTTAGGCAACACCATTGCCCCGACATTCTCTAAAATTCCGCTTATCGGCCCCTCGATTGACCGCTTTCTGGACAACCGCAATACGGCCGTCTTCGACGAGGTAGAACGGGGGCTTCTGTCGCCTATGTACGGTGTGAACCTCATGCGCAACGCCGCCCCCCACAGACTGGAGTACCCGAACGCGGGAGAGTACCTCCGGAGAACAGCGGACAATGTGGCAAGAGGCTCAGCTGGCGGCAGTCTCCTCGGATACATGCGGCAGGGTAGAAAGAAGAAAAAGGAGAAGTAGAATGCCCATAGCAGATTACAGCGCAGCGGCAGACAACAACACCTCCATTAGCGGCATTAACGTAGCTGAGGGGTGTTTGCCGTCTAACGTCAATAACGCAATTAGGCAGCTGATGGCGGATCTCGCGGCATATCGTGAAGACGTAACCGCTGACATCGCGGCGGCCGTCTCCAACGCGCAGACCAACTTTGACAAATATTTTCCTTCAGGTTGCAGAATGTTCTTCCAGCAGGAGGTCGCCCCGTCTGGATGGAAGAAGATTACCGATTACGACAACTGCGCGCTGCGCCTTACTTCCGGCAAGCCCGGAAGCCGGACGAACGGGAAAACGTTCACGGACTGTTTTGTGGCTGGAAGGGGAACAACCAGCAATAGTATATCCATGGGCGTTTGCGAAACAACGCTTTCCCTCGCTCAGATTCCCTCCCACACTCACGGCCTGTGGGAACTCTTTGTTGACGCAGGCGGCGGCGGCTGGGACGCGTGGGCCGTGGCCCGTTATGGCGGGCAGAACGGATCCGGAAACTATTACGGCGATGCCGTAGGCTGGAATGGCGGCAACGGTTCCCACGGTCACGGGACCTGGAACAACGCCCATGCCCACAGTATAGACTTCAACGTGAACTATCTTGATACAATTTTAGCGGAGAGGGTGTAGTATGGCGGGATGTCCTTTCAGGGACTTCGGGGAATGCCCCGAACACAACAAAAATGGCGGGTGTGAACTCTGGATGAGCTACAGCGGGAGCAAGGATAGCGTGAACGCCTCTTTCGAGGGATGCGCTTTTACGCTTACCCCTATGCTCCTTATGGAGCAGGCAAACGTCACCGGCATGCTGGCCGGTGAAATGTCGAAGGTTGGGGCTGAGGTGAGCGCCGCACGGTGTGAGAATATCGAGGAAGGCCGCGCCCTGCGGGAGCAGTTCTACACGCTTGCCAGCGGGAAGCCCCGCCTTGTGCAGGCTGACCATAGCAGCACGATGAAGGCGATAAAGGAGTAAGTAATGGAAGAACATGTCACGGTAATTCCCGGAGACGGCGTTATCTCTGTCAACGGTATCCCTATGCAGTTCAGCTTCCCGCCCGTAGCCGGCCACGAAAAAGTACACGCCATTCAGTGGCATGAGGGGAGCGGGACACTTGAGCTGGACGGCTTCACGGGTGAGCCTCTTACGGCGGCCGACTATGACCGCGCCGTTGCTCCCTATGTGCAGTTCTGGGAAACGGAAAAGGCGAGAAGGGAGAAGGAAAAAGCCGAACAGGAAGCCGAATATAACAAACTGGAAAACGTAAAGTCCCGCAAGCTGGCAGAACTTAACCGCGCCATGGAAGAGGCCAAGGTCTCTTCCTCTGTCAGCATCAAGTCTTCTGTGGGCTACACGGTCAACGCAAACGCAACCGCGAAACAAAACGTGGACGGCCTGATTACGGCCATGACCGCCACCGGCAGGGATACAGTCAGTTTCATGACTTTCGACAATCAGCTGGTGGAACTCACGCTTGAACAGCTGAAGACAATCCAGCTGGAGCTCATCAGCTACGGCAACAACCTGTACGCCAGAAAGTGGGCGCTGCGTTCGCAGATAGAGGCCTGCACGACCAAGGAAGAGGTGGGCGCTATTGTTATCAGCTACGCAGATGTTACGGCATAATTTTTATCAGCTTTGGGCTGTTTTTGTCCGGAGGTAACTAATGGCTGGAGTTTCCGATTGGTCGGCAACCGCCGACGAAAATACCACGGTTGACGGTATCAATATCGCCGAACATTGCCCGGCTAAAAACATGAACGACGCCTTACGGGCGGTAATGGCCGCACTCAAAAACAAGTGCGATACCCTCGACGACACAGATAACACATTGCGGCGTGGAGCTGTCATTGGTGAGATACGCTGGTTCGCTATGTCCACACCTCCGGAGGGGTGGCTGGTATGTAACGGGGCTTCCGTGTCCACGTCCGATTACGCCGCGCTTTTTGCCGCCA
>ERZ772831.1601-NODE-1601-length-20818-cov-3.663729_pt1 | contig 20818 bp, 16 predicted proteins | sample MGYA00580858_ERZ772831 | MGnify/ENA primary metagenome ERZ772831 (study PRJEB29015, sample SAMEA2737694) | human gut metagenome | biome: human gut; feature: human-associated habitat; material: faeces | place: China | collected 2012 ... | reverse complement strand
CCCACCGTGCCAATGTTATCTGTGACGGGTCGCCCTCGCGGATACGCAGGGTACGGCGGATCTCCTTTGGGATGACGATCCGCCCGAGGTCGTCAATGCGTCTGACGATGCCGGTTGCTTTCATATATTGCTCCTCCACTTTATGCGTTCGAAATCACATTGCTATTGTCTGCAAACAATGGGGAATTATGCGAATGGAAGACAAGGAAGGAAAAGGAAGGGCGCGTGTCGGAATTTGTCGGGCGGAATATGGTGCATTTTTCAGAAATTGAAATTATTTTATGTGTCGGGATATGGTATAATCGGGTATCGTGATCGATTCAAAAGCAGGAGGTATAAAATGGTGCCAGACGCAGTACTTATGGATACACAGGAAGAGCTAACAGACCTGCTTGACAGGAAAGCCTTTGTCGCCCGGCTGATCGATGTAGTTGAGATACTGTCCGAAAACAGGAAGAATGCCTCTTTTGCCGTAAATGGTGCTTGGGGCGTTGGAAAAACCTTTGTGTTAAACAGATTCGAAGAGGAAATTGCAAAATACCCGCTTGAGAAAGACGGCCCAAGAAAATATCTGGTTTTCCATTATGATTGCTGGAAATATGATTATTATGAGGAACCGTTGATTGCGCTTGTTGCGGCTTTAACTGACTCAATTGACAAGCAAACCAACTTCATCTCCGCGGATAAACGCACAACCTTCAAGGTGGTTTTGAAGGAAATCATTGCCGGTCTTGTTGAAGTTGGTTCTGTTAAAACTGGATTCGATATAAAGAAAATCTTTGAAACAATTAAGAGCGCAAGAAATAAGGCTACTCAGGAAATCGCAGATAGTCATGATTTCGATGTTTACTTCAGCTTTAATTGTATATTGGAAAAACTTCGGGCAGCAATCAAAGATTTGGCCGAAGAACAGACCATCCTTCTGGTTGTGGATGAACTCGATCGGTGCCTGCCGGAGTATACGATCACGGTTCTCGAGCGTTTGCATCATGTCCTGGAAGGGATTCCCAATGTGCAGACGATCATCTCTATCGACAAAGAGCAACTGGAGTGTACTGTCAGACAAATTTACGGCTGCAATACCAATGCGAAACGGTATTTGGAGAAATTCATCTCTTTCGAAATCACTTTGCGGGAAGGGTCATTAGAGGATCGCGCCGATCCGCTTTTTGAGCGATATTATGGTAAGCTCCAGTGTAATACAAAACTTTGCACTCCAGAAGAAGTCTCTGAATTTAAGCGGATCATTCTGGAGGGGATCAATACAAGAAGCAGATTGGAGCTCATTGAAAAAAGCAGCTTGCTCTACAGGCTCGTCTCCCGAGAAGAGGACAAATCAGATGCCGTGTTTGCATGCATTGGCATGTTTTTGACTGTATTGAAGTTCTATGAGCTGGATGTTAAGAAGGCCAAGGAGGACTTTCAGATTCGTACATTATTCGAGCCTCTATCCACATATCATGACAAAAGGGGAGGCGCTATTCCGATGGGACTTGCACACTTGAGGGAAAAATATACGCCGGATACATCGGAGGAAGATTTATCCCCTACAGGAACAAAATATATGCACCATATGCGCCGAGCTGAAACACAAATGCGCGTGGACTGTCCCGATATTTGGGGAATACTACTCGCATCCTATCGAGCAATACTTGGATTTGAAGGGGATCTATGGTACAAAGGATCCCGTATTGATCTGTATATCAAGCCTTTTGTTCTTCGTTATTGGAAGCTTTTAGAAACGATTGCATGACGATTCAACACGCAAAGTAATTCAAGAGTTTTTTAATAACCTGCTGCACTTTTCCAGCTTCATCCGCCCCCCCACCAGGCCGCAGCTCCGCGCTGCGGCCTTTCACACATCTCCACACATATTTTCTGCTTTCCCCTTGCGCATTTCCGCCGTTTGCGTTATAATTAAATAGGAAAATAGTCATTTCTCATACCATTTTCTCCAGAGTATGACGAATTACAAAGATTTTTGAGGTTCCCTTGCCATCGGCGGGGCGGATAGGAACGAAGCTGCATGTATAAAAGATTTTGGAAACGCTTTATTGATACACTTCTCTCGCTGATTGCTTTCATTATTCTTTCACCCCTGCTTCTGATAACCGCACTAGCAGTCAAGATTTCCTCTCCGGGGCCGGTGCTGTTCAAGCAGCAGCGGCTGGGGCTGCATGGAAAGGTCTTCACCATCTATAAGTTCCGCTCCATGACGGACGGTGCGGAGCATACCGGCAGCGGTGTTTACAGCGGAAAGGGCGACGCGCGCGTGACAAAGGTGGGAAAGATTATTCGGGCAACCAGCATTGATGAGCTTCCGCAGCTCATCAATATTATTGTCGGCGATATGGCCATTATCGGGCCGCGCCCGCCGCTGACCTACCATCCTTGGCCGGTAGACCAGTATAGCGAGGAGCAGTTCCATATGTTTGACGTTCGCCCCGGCATCACCGGCTGGGCGCAGGTGCATGGTCGCAAGGGCGTAGAGTGGCACGAGCGCATCAAGATGAACGTCTGGTATACGCAGCACGTTTCGTTTGTGCTGGATATTAAGATCCTTTTCATGACCGTTTTTAAGGTTCTGCGCAACGAGGATAATGTCAATACCGGCGCGACGGTCTGAGAGAGATCAAATGCTGAAACTCATGTATATCACAAATGATCCTGCGGTTGCGAAAATCGCGGCGGATGCAGGCGTTGACCGCATCTTCATCGACATGGAGGTGCTGGGGAAGGCAGAGCGTCAGGGCGGGATGGATACGGTGCAGTCCCACCATACACCGGAGGATATTGCAAAAGTCCGTGCCGCCATCGGCGATCAGGCCGAGATCATGGCGCGCGTCAATCCACTGAATCCCAACTCGCAGACGGAGATCGACGACGCCATCGCAAACGGTGCGGACGTTATTATGCTCCCCATGTGGCGCACGGCGGATGATCTGCGGCAGCTTATGCGCATGGTGAATGGGCGCGCAAAGGTCATGCCGCTGCTGGAAACCGACACGGCGGCAGAGCATCTGCCGGAGGCGCTGGCCATACTGGGCATCGACCAGATGCACATCGGCCTCAATGACCTGCACCTGTGCTATCATCAGAGATTCATGTTCCAGCTCCTGACGGACGGCACGGTGGACAGGCTTTGCGCCGAGCTCCGTGAAGCAAGTATTCCCTATGGCTTTGGCGGCGTGGGCCGCCCCGGCTCGGGGACGCTTCCAGCAGAATATATTATCGGAGAGCACTATCGGCTGGGTTCACAGTATGTAATCCTGTCCCGCAGCTTCTGCAACACGGAGAAGACGACGGACTTGGATGAAATACGGCGCATTTTTACCGAGGGAGTGGCGGATATACGCCGCGTTGAGTGGAACTGCGCCGCTTGGACACAGGAGCAGTTTGACGAGAATCACCGCAGGGTCTGCGCCTGCGTTGAGAACATTGTGAGAGGTATGAACGCATGAACGTTCTGGTGACCGGCGCGTTTCAACTCAATAGCGGCGAGCGCGAGCAGCTGGAAGCTGCCGGGCACAAGGTCTTTATTCATGGCGACGAACGTGCCCCGGTAGACTATCCGGAGCGATACGAGGCGGTCGTGTGCAACGGCCTGTTTCTCTACAATTCCATCGAGCGCTTTACGAGCCTGCGACTCATCCAGCTCACCAGCGCGGGGCTTGACCGCGTGCCGCTGGACGATATCCGGGCGCGCGGCATCGAGCTGCACAACGCTGCGGGCGTGTACAGCGTCCCGATGGCGGAGTTCGCCGTCTGCGGCATTTTGCAGCTATATAAGCAGAGCCGCTTTTTTGCGGCGAATCAGGCGCAGCACAAATGGGAGAAGCATCGCGGCCTGCTGGAGATTTCCGGCAAGCGCGTGTGCATCCTCGGCTGCGGAGATGTGGGGCGCGAGATCGCCAAGCGGCTGAAAGCCTTTGGCTGCCATATCACCGGCGTGAATCGCACCGTGCGGGAATTACCGGATTTTGACGAGGTTTTGCCGCTGGATAAGCTGGCAGAGACTGCGGCGGCCTGTGATATTCTGGTGTGCTGCATCGCCCTGACGCCGGAGACGCGCGGCATCGTGAGCGAGGAAATCTTTGGCCGCCTGCATGATGGCGCGGTGTTCGTCAATGTTGCCCGCAGCGCGCTGGCAGACGAGGCTGCGCTGACCAAGTGGCTGCAAAGCGGCGGTCACGCGGTGCTGGACGTGTTTGCGGAGGAGCCCCTGCCCGAAAGCAGCCCGCTGTGGGATATGGAAAACGTGCTCCTGACCCCGCATAACAGCTTTGTGGGAGAGGAAAATCGGGCACGGCTGTGGGAGACGATAAAGGAGAACTTGGGATGAATGAAAACTGGCCGTATATAAAAGAAAATATCAAGCGTTTTCCGGAATATAAGTCCTCCATCTTTGAGCAGGGTTTCCTGATTACGAATCAGAATCTCACAATTGGCGGCGCGTTTCCCTTCTTTGGAAACTGGCGGAAGGAGAGCCTTTCGGACAGCTTTCATATCTGGCTTCACTGTCGGCAAAAGCTATACGCCATGGAAAAGAATGGGATTACTTACTTTTTGATTGGCCACGCATATGATCCCTTTTCCAATCAGGCAAATGAAATGGACATTCTGCGTACTCTTGCAGAGCAGTCTCAGGGCAGCTTTGAACTCGGTCTTCAGACCATTAACAATTTGACGGGACTGTTTGTTCTTGGGATGATTGCTGGGGAGCGCATGACGTTCTGCGGAGACTTTGAGAGTATGCGTACCGCTTACTATGGAAACATTGACGGACATTTTTATCTTTGCTCTCACGAAGAATTGGTTTCACTGTTTGAGCAGCTTCACCGTGATGACTATGTGACCAAGCTTGAGCATTACCGCTGGTATCATCTGTACGGGGAAGGACTGCCGGGAGATATCAGCCACTATCACGAGCTGAAAAAGCTGATTTGCAACAACTATGTAATTTATTCAGACGGTAAATTCAAAACCGTTCGTATTTGGCCGCGCAAGTCTCTCCATATGTGTGCAGATGAAACTGAGTACCACGAAACAGTACGCCAAATTGCAGAGGTCATGAAAAGCACTCTCGGTCTGATTGCACAGAAATGGGAACGACCGGCAGTGTCCGTGACCGGCGGTCGGGACAGCAAAGGCTCGCTGGCAGCGTCGATTCATGTAAAAGAAAAGTACCAGTATTTTTCTTATAACTCGCAGCCTGCTGAAAAGGTCGATTGCGACGCAGCAGAAATGATCTGTAAAGCGGTCGGCGTCCCACACATTACCTATGAAATCCCCTTGGATAAGGCCGTTTATCCGGAATACTACCTAGTTCGCGCGATCCTATGCGTAAACAGCAACCGCAGGTATTTTAACCACAACGACATTATGAAGCGGATTTACCTTCGGAAGGCGAATCCGTTCGATGTGGAAGCAAAATCATGGACCTCGGAGATTGGACGTGCATTTTACTACAAGCGTTACGGCGTGCAGCGAATGCAGAAGAAATGTACGGCGCGGCGTGTCAATGCAATGAATAACATCTTTTTGATGAATCCGGCATTGATGTACGCGACGGACGCCCGCTACAGGGACTATCTCCGCAGTACTGCCTACAATGAGCATATGTTCAATTACGACTGGAGCGACATCATCGATCTGGAAATGCGGGACAGCCGCTGGGGCGCGGATGTTCTAAGCTGCGAGCATATGTTTTCCCACGATGTAACCGTTCCATATAATAACCGACATCTTTCTGATCTCATGCTGATGGTACCTCTTGCGGATCGTATTGCAGACCGAACACATATTGATTTTACACATGAGCTATGTCCTGCAATTGATGCGACGAATATCAGTGTAAGAGATGTAGCGCACAATAATAAGCGGATGTGGATGGATAAGATTTACTATTTTATAACGTCTGTTAGGCTGTTTTAACAGGGGGACAGTGGTATGCTGAGCCGTCAATTTATAAAAGATAATGTGGTTCGATTCAACAGAAACGTGAAACGGTATATGATGCCAAAGAAATCATCTCATATTACATACATATATGCGTGGTTTGATGAGCTGTTTAGCTTGGCATTGTGTGGAGCGAGTCCGGATGACTATTTCAGATACCAGTTTTATCGAAAGAATTGGCGTGAGCGCAGAAAATTCGTTGTTTGGCGTAAGGGAAAAGAACTGGTAAGAAAACATAATTCAAAGAAGACGGTACCTGTTTTTAATGATAAAAGATTGATGAATGAAGCCCTTGGAGACTTTATCGGACGCAGATGGATTGATTTAAGCAGAGCAACGAGGGAACAGCTTGAGGATTTTGCTGATTCTGTTGGAAATGTAATCATGAAGCCATATGGCGGTGCTGGCGGACATGGGATCTTTATTCTAAGTCGGGAAGAATGCAGAAATATCTGCATAGATGATTACAGAGAGTACATTGCGGAAGAAATTCTGATACAGCATCCGATATTAGCTGAATTGAACAGCTCATCAGTGAATACAGTACGGGCAATGACATTTCACGGTGAACTTCTATCATGCGTCCTTAAAGTTGGAAGAGGTGGCGCGGTGGTGGATAATATGTGTTCACAGGGGATGTATGGTAATATTAACATGCAGTATGGTCTAACAGATTCTCTGTTTTATGACATTGGCCTTAATGAATATGCGTTCCATCCTACAAGCGGTGCACGTCTTATAGGTGTTGAAATACCGAACTGGAATGAACTGGAAGAAATGGTTTGCAAGGCAGCAAAACTATTCCCTGATGTCGAGTATATCGGATGGGACTGCGCCATCCTTCAAGACAAGGTTGTAATTATTGAAGCTAATGAGGCTCCAGGACATGATTTGTCGTGCCAATCGACGAAGCAAGAAGGAATTTATGAGAGAATTAAAGAAATTCAAAATAGAAGGAGACACGGTGGAGCGCGATAAGAAAATTTTACTTATTGCCACTGTACAATCGCATATCTGCCAGTTTCACAAGCCGCTTGTTGCGATGCTGCACGAGCACGGCTGTGAAGTCCATGTGGCGGCGCGAAACAATCTTGCCGAGAAGAACGGCCTGAAGCTGGACTTTGTGGAACAGGTCTTTGACGTGCCGTTCCAGCGGTCACCGTTTTCACCGAAAAATCTTGGAGCCTACAAACAGCTCAAAAAGATCATTGATGAGGGCAGTTACGATGTGATCCACTGCAACACACCGGTCGGCGGCGTGCTAGGACGACTGGCCGCACGAAAAGCACGCAAACACAGCACAAAGGTGTTCTATACCGCTCACGGCTTCCACTTTTATAAGGGTGCGCCGAAGAAAAACTGGCTCATCTGGTATCCGGTGGAGAAGTTTATGTGCCGCCATACGGACAAGCTCATCACCATCAATGAAGAGGACTATCAGCTTGCGCGGAGTAAATTCCCGGTCGAGACCTGCCATATTCACGGCGTGGGTGTATCGGTATCGCGCTACCATCCGCATTCTGCGGAAGAGGAAGAAGTGCTTCGGAAAGAAGAATCACTGTCAGCGCAGGATTTCGTCGTGCTTTGCACGGGCGAGCTGAACGCAAATAAAGATCAGCGGACACTGATCGACGCGGCAGTACTTTGCCGTGACAGGATTCCTGAGCTGAAGGTCCTGCTGGCCGGAAACGGGCCGCTGGAATCTACCCTGCGGGAGCAGATCTCAGGAAATCATGCAGAGGGCTATATTCGACTGCTGGGTTATCGAACGGATTTGGAACGAGTTGTCCCGGCGGCTGACGTGATTGTATCATGCAGCCATCGCGAGGGGCTTGGCCTAAACTTGATTGAGGGTATGCTGTGCGGAAAAACGGTCATTGCTGTGGAAAACCGCGGGCATCGTGAGTTAATTGAGAATTGTGTGACCGGATATCTGGTGCCTATCGGCGATAGCCGTGCCTTGGCAGAAAGGCTTGTTCAACTCCATAATGACACCAGTCAAAAGGAACTGGGGCAGGCTGGGTATAAGAAAGTACAGCTTTATACGGATGTTAGCGTGCAGCAAGAACTGGCACACATCTACGGGTTTGGAGTAAGTTGATGCGGTATTCTGTTATTATTCCTGTTTATAATGCCAAAGGGACGCTGCAGCGTTGCTTGGATAGCCTTGTAGGACAGCAGTTTTCGAATTATGAGCTGCTGCTCATCAATGACGGCTCCACCGATGGCAGCGATGCTCTCTGTCGTGAGTACGCCAGTACATATTCTTGTGTTCGGTATTTTGCAAAAGAAAATGGCGGTGTGTCTTCAGCGCGAAACCTGGGGCTTGAGCAAGCAAAAGGCGAATACATCTTGTTTGTGGACAGCGATGACTATGTGTCGGCTGATTATTTTGCAACGCTTTCTTCCGCACTGAAAAATGATACAGCAGACCTGTTGATGTTTGGATACAGCAACTTTGGCGGCGTGTCCACAGAATGGGACACAGGGGAATTCTACGAAAATGAAGAGGTTGGCGTTGCCGAACGAATTTCTTCTGCTATGCAGCAGTATCTCTTCAGCTCACTTTTGAGCAAAGTGTTCAAAAAACAAATCATCGAGCAGTACAATATGCGTTTTGGAAACGATTTAGTAATCGGAGAGGATCAGGCGTTCATCTTTACCTATGCTATGCACATTCGCTCGATTGGCTCTATCGAAGACCATCTATACAACGTAGATGTCAGCGACGGGAACTCTCTTTCCCGTAAGGCACGCCCCTATCTGACAGAGCAACTGATGGAAGTCAATCGCCGGATGTATGCGGCGTATCAGGCTGTCCCGCATGCGCCGGAAGCGGCGAAGCATTACGAAGCGGCGCTCTCCTGGATGACATACCGCAGCGTCTATTCCAGTTGCAAAGAGCTGTTGAAATTTGATCTTTCCGCAAAGCAACGGCGGCAGGAGATCAGGAAAATCTGCAAGCTGTACCGTGCTGAGCACGTGAGACCTGTCGGTTGGAAATGCCGGATCATTGCCCTACCAGTGCAGCTTGGATGGAGCGGGGCTATAAATTGGCTGATAAAAAGCAGAGAACGGTGATAAAGAGCAATGAAAAGAAGTAAATTCTGCGAAGACTACTACCGCCTGCGGGGGGGTAAAAACTCCCCGCTCCTGCTGGATATATTGTTCAGGCATAATATTCGCTTTTTGCTCTGGTTCAGGAAGTACACAGAAGCAAGGACACCGTTTGGTTGGCGGCGTTATAGGTTACGGTTGCCACCGTGAATTTTATTTTTTCAGTCATTTTTACTTCCTGACAAGCTGTTATATAAATCGGAATAACGCCGCGCCACGGCGGTTTCGGAGAAAGTGGAATTCACCTTGTTTCTCGTTTTTTCGCCCAGAGAATCGGCATTCTCCGGAGCAAGACACCACATTATGCCCTCCGTAAAATCTTTGGCGTTTTTGTATTCAGCCACATAGCCGTTGGTTTTATGGTCTATCATTTGCGGAATGCCGCCCACATTGAACGCCACACAGGGCACACCGCACGCCATAGACTCCATGATTGTGTTTGGAAGGTTATCCTGCATTGTGGGAATCATGAAAACATTGCAGGCATTATATATGTCTATCATCTTTTTCTCATTTGCCACATAACCCAACGAGTAAACTTTCACCGGCAACAGTTCCTTGAGCGCATCACTCTCCTTTCCCACCGCCACAACCGCAATGTTGGAAGCCAAATCGGGATGTTCGTCGGCAAGAATGCGGATAGATTCGCAAAGATAGTCTATGCCCTTGATTTTATTCGTAACACGATATGCGGCAAAAAGGAGCAGTTTCCTGCCAAGCGGCAACGCCAGCGATTCGCGAGCCTTAGCCATGTTGAGCGGACGGTATAGCCTCGTGTTTATGGGGTTCGGAATGCTCAACACACGCTTTCCCTCGAGCAAAGCACTTGATGAAGCACATTTTGCAAGCCAGTCGCTGCAAGCCACAAAGGTTATGTTGGCATTGGAATAGAGTTTGCGTTTCCGCATGAACACTCTGCGCGAAAGATCTCGCGAAAAGCCTCCGCCGTAAAGCACGGGACATTTGCCGCAACAATCTTTATAGCGGTCGCAATCTCCGTTGTAATGACAAATGCCGGTGAAAGCCCACATGTCATGAAGCGTCCACACCACGGGCTTTCCGCTCTTGAGAATTTTTGCAATGCCTTTAAGCGAAAGGAAACCCTGATTTATCCAGTGCAAATGAATTATGTCGGCTTCCTCGAAGTCTTTCATCCCGGTTATGTCTATTCCGAAATTCGCAGCATCAACTTCAAAAAGTCTGTGCTTGCGAAAGCCGTTCGCTTTCCATATTGTAAATCTTTCGCGAAGGAAATTGTATTTCATCCTGCCCGTATCGCGTGGCTCCGCCACGGTAATTGCTTCCGATTCTTTACGGCTCACCAGCATGGTAGCCTTGATGCCGTTGTTGCCCAAAGCCTCGCGCAACCGCGCAGCAGCTATTGCCGCACCGCCGGTATGCTCTGACGTATTTACTATCAGTACTCTCATTCCGAAAGTTGTTGCAATGTTTTTAGTTTTAATCAATAATGAAACGTGCTACCTCCGAGAAATTCCCTCAACAACGACGTTGGCGGCAAACCTTCTATGGGAATGGGCTTGATGTATGAGAGAAATTTTGCAAGACGATGGGCTTCGGAATGCTCTTCCTCGTTCTCGCCCACCTGTTGCAGGAGGGGCAGAGCCTGATTCTTCAAAGCCGCAAGCTCAAAAAGCAAAGCGGAATTGAACATTACGTCGGCATTCTCCTGATAAGGGAAAATCCATTTTTCTTCTCCCGCTCTCACACTGGGCCAACGGCGTATGGTTTCCTGCGCAGAGTATCCGCGATATTTGTAGTCCCTTACAATGCGGCGCAAAAGGCGGTTGTCGGTTGTGGGAATGTAATTGTGGTCGTCGAGAAGTATAGATGTGAGAGCCGAAACATATACACGGAACTTGTTTTTCTCATTAATTTGCTTCGTAAGTTCGGGATTGAGCGCATGAATACCCTCTATGACGAGAATCATATTGTTATCGACCTTAAGATGTACCCCGCTTTTCTCGCTCTTACCCGTATGGAAATTATATCTCGGCAATTCCACCTCTTTTCCTGCGATAAGATTTTCAAGGTCATGGGAAAGCAGCGGAATGTTAAGCGCATAAACGCTCTCGAAATCATATTCTCCGTCGGGACCTTTGGGAGTTTTTTCGCGATCCACGAAATAATCGTCCATGGAAATGGGATACGGTTTCAAACCACAGGCAGCAAGTTGCACCGAAAGCCGTTTGCTGAACGTGGTTTTCCCACTTGATGACGGTCCGGATATGAGAACGACTTTTACTTCTTTGTGTTTGGCAATCTGTTCTGCTATGTTGCTTATTTTTTTCTCCTGCAAAGCCTCCGAAACATTGATTGCGAGGTTTTCAAGTCCCTTCGAAAGCATTTCGTTAAGGTCTCCTATGGTGTTAAGTCCCATTATTCCCTGCCATTGATGGTTTTCGTTGAAAACACCAAACATCTTTTCCTGCTTGGTCTTGGCTTTGAGCTGCGAAGGATTGGAAGCGTCGGGAAGACGAAGCAAAACTCCGTCATGATATTTCTCTATTCCGAAAAGCCATACGCTTCCCGTGGAACGTAAAAGCGCACCGTAATAATAATCCAAGGTATCTCCGAGCATATAATAGCAAGAATAGAGACTGCCTGTGCTTTCTATTAGTTTTGCTTTGCTTTCCATTCCCGCTTCCCTGAATCTTTTTGCCACATCTGCGGTATGTGCTTTGATTTTTCTGAAAGGAATGTCGGCAGAAACTATTTCCCGCATACGTTTTTCGAGTTCTGCCACTTCCTTTTCGGTTATTTCTTCGTTTTTTATTATGCGACAATAATAACCGTTAGACACCGGAGTATCTATTCTTACTGACACGCCGGGAAACAAGTCGCCTGCTGCCTTGCACAATATAAAAAAGAGCGAGCGCGTATAGGTTCTCATGCCCGAAGGAGAGGTTATGTCGAGAAACTTAACGTCGCAGTTCGAAAACAACACGTAATTCAGACTTCTTACAGTGTTGTTTACTTCTGCGCAAGCCGCTTCGTGCTCCATTTTAACGCCCAAAGCTTCGTAGGCTTCAAACACAGTGCTTCCGAGAGGCATTTCTATTGTTTCGCCATTGTTTTTGCACAATATATTAATAGTACGTTCCATTGCTGTTGCGTTTTTATTGTTTTCTGCGATTCCCGAAAATATTTCCGAAGTTGCGTTGTTTCGAATCATTAACGGTTGCGGCGTTCAGTTCGGGGTATTGTATTCTTGAATGATATATTGTTTTCAGATTTTCAATGAACACGTCCTTGGTTTTGTCTATATCGTCAAACGTGATGGGGCATTTGCGGAAATATCCCTCCTTGATTTGTGTGTCGATAATGCGGTTTACCAGTTCGCTTATCGATTCGTCGGAATATTCTTTCAGCGAACGCGATGCCGCTTCCACCGAATCCGCCATCATCAATATGGCTTGCTCGCGGGTAGATGGGTTAGGACCGGGATAAGTAAAGACATCTTCGTCCGGTTTCTCGCCGGGATGGGCATTTTGCCAGGTTATATAGAAATATTTCGCCTTGCTGCGCCCGTGGTGAGTGGAAATGAACGATTTCACCGCCGAAGGAAGATGGTTTTTCTCGGCAAGTTTCAAACCTTCCGGCACATGCGATATAATTATCCTCGCGCTGCCTTCGGGTGAAAGCTGATCGTGAGGATTCACTCCGCTTTGGTTCTCGGTAAAAAAGGCAGGATTTTTCAGCTTTCCTATATCGTGATACATGGCTCCCGTTCTCACGAGCAACACTTTGGCACCTATCTTCGAAGCTGCGTCGGCGGCAAGATTGGCTACCTGCATGGAATGGTTGAAAGTGCCCGCCGCCTCTTTCGAAAGCCTTCTGAGAAGCGGATTGTTGATGTTCGAGAGTTCTATGAGCGTTACCGACGACACGAATCCGAAGAGTTTCTCCACCAGATAGAGCAAAGGATAGGAGAAAAGCAGGAAAATGCCGTTGATAAACAGATATACATAAAGCATGTTGTCGAGCGATTTTATTTCCATGCCTTGCGCAAAGTCGAAAGCCATGGCTGTGAGAACCGACACTGCCGTTGCTATGACCGCAGTCTGGAACAGTTGCGAACGTTGCTGCAAATCGTGAAGCGCATATATGGCTGCCACGCCCGAAGAAAAGTTCACTATTATAAATTCAAAGGGATCGACAAGCGCAAGCGAGCTTATGAAAATCGTTGAACCCATGATGAGAAACGACGTATTGGTGTCGGTGAAAATTCTCATGAAAATGCCAACCATGGCAAAGGGCACGAGAAAAGCCAAAGCCCTTGAAGACGTGGGCAGAAGCGACACCGCAATCGGGAAAAGCGTCATGAGCGAAAGCATGAACGAAAACGTGCGTATGTTCTCAAAATAGTTCTTGTGATAAATCTTTACATACACAAAGAAAGCCGAGAACGCTATTGCCACAAGCAGGAACTGTCCGAATATAATGAGAGGCATGCCTTTCGATGGCACGTTTCTCACTTGCGATTCCCTTTCCAGCGACTTCAGGATGTCGAAAGTTTTCGTAGTAACGATTTCGCCACGGTCAATAATCTTCTGCCCGCGCTGCACAAGCCCGTATGTGGGCGATATAGCCTCCATCAAGTCGTGCTTGGCGGCTGCCGAACGTTTCGAATCGTAGTTAAGATTGACCTCGAGGTAATTCACGAGATTCAACTGCACCATCTGTTCGTGCGTAACTATCGACGTGTCCGAATTAAGCAGATAGCCGTATGCCGTGCGCGCAGAGAAAATTTCGCCGAGCTTTCGGCTTTTCGCCTCTCTGCCGCTCACCACTCTCACCGCGCTTATGCTGCTGTCGTTCATGGCTCGCAATTCCTCCGAGCGCACCACTCCGGCAGAATAAATGTCGTTCAAACGGCTCACCACAAGCTTAACGATAGCCGCCGGTGTGCCTTTCAAACCACCCGATTCCACATCGTGCAGAAAATGTCTCACCTGCGTTTTCCCCACCGACACATCCTCGTTGTAATAAGGCTGGAAAAGCCTTTCCACACTGTCGCGTTCCGACGACAGAGCGGCATCGCTCTTATAAATAGGGAAATCATAATCGGCTATCACCTGCTGGTGCGTCCAAGGCTTGTTGAGCTTGAAATCAAACCCGAAACGTTTCTCGCGCGGAAGCAGATAAGTAACCAGCAAAGCACTTATCAAAATAAGCCCCACCCTTACAATCTTGCCCTTAAGCGAAACTTTATGATAACTGTCCATTATGCTCAGGATAATTTTATGCGGTTTTTACGGAGCTAAGTTACTAAAAAACGCGCAAGTCCGAAAGCCGCATCCGCTATTTTACATGAAATAACATTTACATGCAGAAATGGTGCTCCGATTTCGGCTGTTCGGAACGCCATATCCGCTTTACGCAAAAAACACAAGGCATGTGCTGAAAAATACAAGCCATATATTTTAAAATACAAGGCACTTATTTTAAAATAAGTGCCTTGTATTTTCGGGCATCTCAAATATCTGATAAACAACAACTTATAAAACCTTTGAAATTTGGCTTATACGTCTGGTTTTCAGAGGTTTGGGGAAATCGGTGTGATTTCGGCACGAACGCCCATGCTCATCTACCGTCTTTTGTTAGCACGAACAATCGGCAGACGTTTCCACAAAAATCGCGGAATGCACCGCCACAGTGCCACAAGCAGGGAATATCTGCTGTCAATGACCGCCACGCGGCGTTTGCGTTCTATTGCTTTTATCACGCTCTCCGCCACCTTTTCTTTTCGAAGCACCATGGGATAGCCCTTTCCGTTGCTAATCAAATCCGTAGCCACAAAACCCGGACGGATGTCGGTGAACTTTATGCCGAGATGCCTTTGCCACGCCAACTGTTCAAGTGCGTCGATATATGTGTTTTGAAATCTTTTTGTTGCTGAGTATGCCGGTGCGGGACCGAGCCCTTTGGTGCCGGCTATGGAGGATATGACGGCTATGTGTCCGCCTGTGGCGGAAAAACAACGGAATGCCTCGCCCACACATCGCGCAAAACCTTCGCCGTTGGTGCGCACCGTGGCAATTTCCTTTTCGCTTTCAAGCTGCACGTTTTGCCACCCTATGCCGCTGCAATGCAGATAAGTACGGGCATCAAGGCTTTTTATGAACGCCGAAAGCCTTCCTGCTGCATCGGGAGAGTTTATGTCGGTCTGCATTGTGCTTATGCTTTCGGGATATTCGGCTTTCAGACTTTCAAGAAGTTCGTTTCTGCGCCCGCATGCTCCCACTTTCCACCCGCGACGAGCGAGATTTTCAGCCACTTCACGACCTATTCCGCTCGTGGCTCCCATTATTACTATGCTTTTTCCGTTCATTGTTTCGGCAAATTTAATGCTTTTTGTAAATTTGCGCTGCATACTGATGATTATATACCATTATGAGACAACTTCTTCCGGCTCTCGCCATACTTTTCCTGATGCCACTGTCGCTGAAAGCGCAAACCGAACCGCTTACAGGCAGGATTATCGGTTCTACATACTCTGTGGACTACACCACAGGCAATCCTTCGACAACGATAAACACAAAAGAGAGTGTTTTTGACGATAATCTCAACACGTTTTTCGCATCCTACGACCGCAGTTACACTTGGGTGGGACTCGATTTGGGAGAAAAACACGTAATAACCAAAATTGCTTACGCGCCAAGGAATGGCAGTGCGGCGCGAATGCAGCTTGGCGTGTTTGAAGGGGCAAACAGTCCCGATTTTACCGATGCCGTGCCAATTTATATGATTAAAGACGTGCCGCAGGAGGGAAAACTCACCACAAAATACCCGAGAGTAACGAAAGGTTTCAGATATGTGCGCTACGTAGGTCCAAACAATGTGAGATGCAACGTAGCCGAACTGAAATTCTACGGAAAAAAGGGCGAAGGCAACGACAATCGTTTCTACTCCGCCACAAATCTTCCGCTCGTAGTAATACATACCGACAGCGCAAAGGAGATTACGTCAAAAACAATCTACACCCCGGGCATAATACACGTGATTTCCGATGAAGGTTCAAGCATATTTACCGACAGTTTGGACATTCGCGGCAGAGGAAACGGCTCGTGGATATTTCCCAAAAAGCCCTACAAACTCAAACTCGCCCACAAAGCGCGACTGCTCGACATGCCGGCAAAAGCAAAAAAGTGGACGCTGATAAACAACTACGGCGACAAAACTCTGGTGAGGAATCTGCTGGCGTTCAGAATAAGCGAAATGATGGGAATGGAGTATACTCCGGCGGGAAGAATGGTAGACGTTATGTTCAATGGCGAATATAAGGGCACATATCAGCTTTGCGACCAGATAGAAGTGAAGAAAAACCGCGTGGATGTTACGGAAATGGGTGCGGAAGACAATAACGGTTCGGAACTTACGGGAGGTTATCTCGTGGAAATCGATGCTTATGCCGCAGAAGAGAAGAAATGGTTCACCACCAAGGATTTCGCGCTCCCGGTTTCCCTGAAATATCCCGACGAAGACGACATAACCGACGCGCAATACAATTATCTGCAAACATCTTTCAATCGTATGGTGAGTCGTGTGGCTTCACCGTCATACAACAACCCGGTAATGGGCTTCCGTCGCTATCTTGACGAAGACTCTTTCCTGCGCCGTTTTTTGGTTGAGGAACTTGCGGCAAACGTAGATGCCTGGTGGAGTGTGCACATGTACAAAGACCGCGATTCAACACGCTTCCACACCGGACCGGTATGGGATTTCGACCTTGCATTCGAGAATGATATTCGCGTACATCCCGTTGCGGGAAATCCGGAATTCCTTTTCCTCTCGCCCAATACCACGAGCGCGGGGAACATGAGGGACTTCGTGGCAAAGGTAATAGGTGTGGAAGGTACAAGAATGCGAAAACTCTGGAGCGATGCAAGAAACAACGGCGGATTAACGCTCGAAAATCTGAACTTGTTCCTCGACAGCATGCAGGCACAGGTTTACGAATCCCAGAAACTCAACTTCGTCCGTTGGCCAATCATGAACCAAATCGTTAATCAGAACTACCAGATAACCGGGTCCTATGAAGGAGAAATGAAAGTGGTTCGCGATTTTCTGGAATACCGTCTGGCATGGATGGACAACAAGGTAGGGCTGATTCCCGTGGGAATTGAAGGAATCAAAACCCGCAACGCCGGTGCTGATATAGTTGCCGCAGACGGCGGAATAGAAATAAACGGACTCAAAAGCGGAGAAAAAATCAGCATATACGACATGAGCGGAATGGAAACCGTTTCAGCGACTGCCGAAAGCGCAAACTTCAGGATAAATCTTACAAAAGGGCTGTATATAGTCAGAATAGTTTCGGGCAATGACGTTACAAATAAAAAAATCATGGTAAGATAAGCCTTTGATATGCCGTGATGTGCGGCGTTTTTCCTATATTTGCCACATATTATTCGAGACTGTCATCCATGAAAAGTACTATTCTGATAATATTAGCCACACTGTTTGCCGCTGCAGGCATCTCCGCACAAACCGTAAAGAAACTTTCCGGAACACCTATGGGTTCGGAAAAAGCAGATTACTCAAGCGGAGGTCCGGAAGTGGTTTTCGATGGAAATCTCTCAACTTTCTACGGTTCAAACCAGCGAAGCAACACGTGGGTAGGGCTTGATCTCGGAAAGAAACACGTCATAACCCGTGTGGTATACGCTTCGCGAAAGGATTGGGCTCAAAGAATGCTGCTCGGAATCTTCGAAGGAGCTAACAATCCCGATTTCTCCGATGCCGTACCGCTTTACATGATTAAGAAAACGCCCGAAAACAACATTTTAACCTATGCCACGATAAAAGTGTCGCGCGGATTCAGATATGTTCGCTATGTCGGTCCGAACAATGTGCGTTGCAATGTGGCGGAAATAAGGTTTTACGGTTATGAGTCCGAGGGTGATGATTCGCAATTCTATACTCCGACAAATCTGCCTGCGGTTATAATCAATACAGAAGGCGCAAAAACCATCGACTCAAAGGAAACATATCTTCCCGGAATAATAAGTGTGATTTCCGAAGCGGGAAAAAATTTCTACTCCGACAGTCTTGAAGTGAGGGGAAGGGGCAATGCTTCGTGGAATTTCCCCAAAAAGCCCTACAAACTCAAGCTTGCCAACAAAAAACGCCTGTTGGATATGCCCGCAAAAGCCAGAAAGTGGACACTTATAAACAACTACGGCGACAAAACTCTGATGAGAAACGCGCTGGCATTCAAGATTAGCGAAGCAATAGGCATGGATTATACTCCTGCATGCAGACTTGTGGACGTTATAGTCAATGGCGAATACGAAGGAACCTATCAGCTTTGCGACCAGATAGAAATAAGGAAAAACCGTGTGGGTATTACAGAAATGGCTCCCGTAGATATTGCGGAACCAAACCTTAGCGGCGGATACCTTTTGGAAGTTGACGCTTACGCCGACCAGGAAAAATCGCATTTCACCACTTCTTCTTCGGCATACAGCCTGCCTGTTACCATTAAATCGCCCGATGAGGATGACATTGTGCCGCAGCAGTTCAACTATATAAAGGACTATTTCGGCAAAATGGCTACGCGCCTTGCCGGCAACCTGTATCTCAATGCCAAATACGGCTATCGCAATTTTCTTGATCCCGAATCGTTTCTTAAGCATTTCCTTGTGGGCGAACTCAGCGGCAACACCGACACCTATTGGAGCGTTTACATGTACAAGGACAGAGACTCCACGCGTTTCAGAACAGGTCCTGTGTGGGACTTTGACCTTGCTTTTGAAAACGATTCCCGCACTCATCCCATTTCCGACATAAACACTTTTCTTTACGCCTCGTCCAAGAGTTCCTGCGCGGGAAACATGAGAGGATTTGTGGGACGTGTGATTGGCGCGGAGCGGAAACTTCTGCAAACCATTTGGAGCAAGGCAAGATATGACCGTGGTCTTGACCTCGACAACCTGAACCTCATAATCGACAGTCTTGAAAACGAACTCAAGGAGTCGCAAAATCTGAATTTCATACGCTGGCCGATAATGAATCAAATAGTACATCAGGAATATCAATGCGCAGGTTCGTTCGAAAACGAGGTGCAAGTCATACGCGACTACTTGTCCTACCGCATGCCATGGATGGACAAAATGGTAGGTCTCACACCCGTGGGAATAGACGACAACAAAGTCTCCGAAGGCAGCATCACACCGGTTGACGGCGGCATGAGAATAAGCGGATTTGCCCGTGAAGCAGAAATCACGGTGTATGACGTGAGCGGAATGACCGTTGCGCGAACCATCGTGAGCCGCAGCGAAACCACCATAAACCTTGCACCCGGCGTATATATAGTCAAAGCAGTATCGGATGGCGTTACGCTCAAAAACAAGATTGTCGTAAGATAATCGCGGTGCACGATTTTTCGCGCGGGAAACCCGAGTTTTTCTCTCAAAATCCGATGTGGTTTTTACACGTTCCCCTTGTAAGAAAAAATACAAGGCACTTATTTCAAAATATAAGGCACATATTTTAAAATAAGTGCCTTATATTTTTTGCCTTTTCAGACTCCTGAAAAACAACAACTTACAAAAGCCCCAAAACAAGCCTTATCCTGTAGGCTAAATGCGCTCTGATTTCCACCCTTGTAGCATGCCGGAAACACAAAAAACCGAGCCGGGCACATGAAAACGTGTCCGGCTCGCAAATTTCAAATCATATATGCCCGCAGGCGTATGTCAGTTAGTCTTGAACTTGTATTCCACCTTCGCAAGTTCGGCATTAGCCTTAACAATCTTCTCGCCGAGCTTGCTCTTAGCCTCCTTCACCTTGGCAGCTATGTCGGAATCCGTAAGAGCCAGCATTTCCTCGGCAAGCACAGCCGCATTTTTAGCGGCATTCACCCCAACCGTGGCAACAGGTATGGCAGGCGGCATCTGAACTATGGAAAGCAGCGCGTCAAGTCCGTCGAGCATACCCTTAATGGGCACACCGATAACGGGTAATGTGGTATGGGCGGCAATAACTCCCGGCAAAGCCGCAGCCATTCCCGCAGCGGCAATGATGACCTTGATGCCGCGCGCCTCGGCTCCCTTGGCAAACTCACAGACCTCCTCGGGAGTGCGATGAGCCGAGAGAGCGTTCATCTCAAAAGGTATCTCCATTGAATCAAGTTCGGCAGCAGCTTTCTCCATAACAGGAAGATCGCTCGTGCTGCCCATTATAATGCTTACTAAAGGCTTCATAATATGAAATGTTTTATACGTATAATATGCTTATGAACCCGCAGAAAAATCCCACGAGCACTCCCACACCCACTTGAGAGAGTGTGTGCTGGCGCAGAACTATTCTGCTCGACCCCACAGCCCCTGCAATGACAATTGTAAGGCACAGCCACCACGTGGGATCGAACGAAAACAGGAACGAAAAGGCGAGCAATGCGCCAATCACGCCCCCCGCCGCTGCGGAATGGGTGCTAATCTTGAACCAGTTGTTTATAATTGTGCACACAAGCTGTATGGCAAGCGCACCGACAAGTATCCCGTTCATGAAATGCGGCATGCGCATCCGCGTCATCACATATAAGCAGCAACCATAGCACATCATGCTCAGGATGTAAGGCACAAGGCGGCGTGTGCGTCGGCTTGCCTGATGACGAGTCCAACCATTAATCTTGCGATAAAGGTAAATGGACAGCAAAGGCAGTCCGGCCCGTAGAGTGCGCGACTCTGCGTTCCGTCCACCGCCGTTTCCACGGCCA
>ERZ772831.1592-NODE-1592-length-20873-cov-18.309588_pt1 | contig 20873 bp, 19 predicted proteins | sample MGYA00580858_ERZ772831 | MGnify/ENA primary metagenome ERZ772831 (study PRJEB29015, sample SAMEA2737694) | human gut metagenome | biome: human gut; feature: human-associated habitat; material: faeces | place: China | collected 2012 ... | reverse complement strand
AAGTTGCGTTTTCTCCGTAGTAAGTTGCGTTTTCTCCGTAGTAAGTTGCGTTTTCCCCGTAGTAAGTTGCGTTTTCCCCGTAGCATGCTTTATTCTTGATGCAATTCCTCTATTCGGAAGAGATACAAGAAAGAAATATTCATTAGAATAAAAACTCGGTTTATTCTCATAATGGGTATATGAATTTATAATTCGACGTATCCCACTACCTCGACGATCCATATAATGCAATCTCCCAAAAATATCTGAAATAATTTCATTTCTTCTCATAGACGGCACCGTTTTCAAATCCAAATCCTGAATACGGCTTCCATTCATCATACCTCCAGGAGAGGATATTTCCATCCGATCATCATACATATCAACATGTACCTCAGCCCCAATATTTTGATAATCTCTATGAATTAAAGCATTCACTAAAACCTCACGAACTGCTTTAAAAGGATAATCGCTTTTTTCTTCTCGCCGCATCCCTCTAATTGTCCACGGGTTCTTTGAATTATTTCGTATAAATGCTTCTGCATTATTTAAAAGCATGATCAAACTGGTTCCAAAAAATTCTTGATCATCTAATGCATCACCATCAATTTCTCCTTTTTCCTTGCCTTTCCAATGTGTACAAACAACACGTGAATGCCGTAAACCCCCCTGGTCACAAAGCAATAACCCAGCATTGGTGACTTCACCATTTGGAGTAGTTAATCCTAAAGAAACTGCATCCTGTATTGAACCTCTCCCGCTTATAGAAGCGGGAGATTCTTGAGAAGTTTGATACATGGACTAACGCTTGACAGTCTATCCCAAAGGAGTTAGCTGTCAGGATATCCTTATTCTCAAAGGGCTGTCCAAAAGCCCCTTACACAGTCCCTCGAAATCGAAGTTCTGCTTACTTTTACGGAGTATGTTGTATGCTCCATTCACATCCGCGTTGGCCATCCTGCCATCGGCGAACTGGTACAAGCCACGGTGGATACGCTTCCCACTGAACGTGCCAGTATACGGCTGTTCAGGATGATAGACAGGAATATCGTCTAAATCCAAGCAACTGGCTTGAGAAGTGTAAGATTCTTCCTGTTCGATATATCGCATACCGTAACGCTCGCAAAGTCCTTCCAGTGTTTCACGCAGATTACCGAAACTGATTTGCGTAAACTGCTGGTTGGTTATCCTACCCAGGTCGATACTACGTTTAAAGTCACCGTTATAACCACAGACGATGGTTCCGATACGGTGTTCGATACAGTAGTTGATGATATAGCGGGCAACCTTGCGGAGGTAGTCCTGTGTCCGATTATTACGTTTTCTTGCTAAGGCATAGAGCCTGTGCGTTTTCTTCTGTCCTTGTTTGTCGGCAATCCCCTGATAGTAGGCTTTCTGCTTGTTCCAATACTGGTTGATTGATTTAAGTTTACGCCCGTCCATGATGAACGCCGTCCCGGTGTTGGTCACGCAAGTTGCCAGATTTTCAAGACCGATGTCGATAGCAAGGACATTGTCCGGTGAAACGTCTTGAGGTTCTTTCTCCTGAAGATAGCAATACTGGATTTTGAAGTATCTGCCATTATATATGGGGCAGATACGGACTTCCTTGATGGTTTTCTCTTTCAGTCTTGCAGGGAAAGGGATTTTGATTTGCTTACGGCCATGCCGTTTAGAAAATCCCCGACTCATGGGGATCGTCAAGAATCCATCTTTTACGTTTATGGCGTTCGTGGAGAGAATCAGGTTGAACATGCCGCCTTTTTCCCGATAGTGAGGCATTTTGATGTCCTTGAAGCGATATTCTCCTGATTTTGCCTTTTTTATGAGATTGAAGAATGACTTGAAACTGCGGTCAGCCACCTTCAATATCTGCTGAGACACGCCAGCCTGCAACAGACCGTAGTTTTCGTTTTCCTTGCAGACATGGTAATTTTCTTCGTATTTCAAGAACTTCTTCGCTTGGAAATAGTATTGCCTGATGTTGTAGAGAGCCACGTTGTAGAGGTTATTGCTGTATTGGCACATCTCCCGCAGCATGGCATAGTCTTCTTTGGAAAGATTTCTGATGACATTTGATTGAGTAAGATACACATTTTTCACCTCCTTTTTTATTATATGATTATTATGTGGGAAATAGTGATGATTTTCAAGATGAGTTACAGAGTTTTTGTGCTTTTTACGGGCATTGGACCCACTCAAGCACCGCCATTCATCCCCCACCTAAGAGGTGGGAGTCTTCTGGCGGGAAAAGATAAAGTTATCACCATTTTTAATATTACAATTGAAATACGTTTTACAAAATTCCGATGGTTTTAACTGACGATTTTTTCTAGAAGCTTTTTCCCATTCATGTTCTGTTGCTGGATTTGCTAATATCAAGAGAATCTCAATTTCTGGCGGTGTGAGAATCTTTATGACGGGTATCTCCCGGCCTGTATATTTTGATCTTAAATTTTCTCTTTCTTCTCGTTTAGAATCCAGGAGATAGAATACGGCTACATCACCATCATAACTGAATTGAAAGCACTGATCTCGTAATTTATCCCAACTTTTACGCCCTCTCGTCCTCATAAAATCCAATGAATAATTTTCTTCCGCAAATCCCATCTTATGGTTTTCGTGAATCCATAGTAGCGCAGCTTCCTCATTTTTCCCTTCACAAACGAAAAAAACATAGGCGTAATTTGAAAAAATAGACATTATACGCCCTCCTTATTCACAATAGATGAAATCCACTTTCTTCCATTTTCCAAATCTTGATACCGCGGAGCTGTACCGTTTATGACGTTTTCTAAAATCACCTTGCTTTTTAAAAGTTCATTTCTTCTAACAAAATCAGAATATCTGACACATTCACAATAATTTTCTTTATCTCTACGAGTAATATAAATATTATCTTTTCTCTTAAAAGAATCCAATAATTCCGGATAATGTGTGGAAAAAATTAAACAAGCTCCATTAGGATTCGTTCTCACATCTGTAAAAAGGCTAAAAAACCATTCAATAATTTTTTTATTAAAATGATTTTCTATTTCATCAATAAAAACATATCCTCCTAATTTCAAAACTCGAATAATGCCTGGCAAAACCGTCAATCCTTTAATGGTCCCAGAAGATAAAAGATCAAGCAGTCCCATCGGAGAGCCGCCATATGTAAATTTTCTATGATTCTTAAAAGATAGCCTTGATGTTGTCTTCCCTTCTTTATCCCGACTAATACTCAAATTTTCAATATTAGGATCAAAAACATGTACCACCTCTTCTGCTGGAACTCCAATCCATGCAGGTAAATTGAGATTGGTACTTTGTCCTAACGGAAATACACTTCCCTGGAAACCTTTAAAGGAAGATATTATGCTTACATCATCTTTTAAATAAGGATTATCTGCTACCTCACTACGATTAAGATCTATTGTATAACTTGCTACCTCTCCAAGATTTTTTCTAGTTACTTTTTCTTTGCATTTTTTTAATTCTTCAAACTTAAATTTAAAACCACTATCTTCAACAGCTTCATTTAATATATTTTCTGCAGTTATCACTGAATGTAAAATATAAAATTTGTGCTTGTAGAAAAAAAATACATTCCATTCTAGATTTTTTTCTTTCATTAAGGGGAGTAATTTAAAAAATACTCGGCGTATAGATGGATCATTTAAACTTTTCCCCTGCATAACGATTTGGGTAATAGCAGACAATAATTCTAAAGTTGTCGTTTTACCGGTCGCATTAAGGCCAGTCAAAGCCATCAAAACCTGCGTGTATATCCCAGGTTTTATTTTATAGGCCTGCAGTGCATTGTCATTATCAAAATAAGATTTTCTAACGCTATCACTATTAACAAAATCAAAAATAAATTTGTCTTGAAAAAGGCCACAACCAGCTATTTCTACCCTTAACAACCTCATGTTATCATCTCTCTTCACTAAAATCGTATTATCAATATAGACCTTTTATTTTTTATTATAGCACAATTAGGGCAAGAATAAAACAGAAATCTTGTTTTATTCTTGCCCTAATCACATGGAATATCGTTAAATAAAGTAAGAAAATACGTTCGCTAACTTATCTTTAGTTTATGGCAAAACAAATATCGTGTCAAGACATCTTATACTCTAATAAAACAATCCGGCCCAGTGATTTCACCGCAGCCGGATTATTTTTATGATTTTGTTTTAAATATTTTATTTCCCACGATCCGCATAAGGTCAGCCGTCCCCTGTCGCATCAATCTGATTTCTGTGGTATGCAGATAGCGATTGACGACTTGGTTCCATTTCCAGTTATTGTAGATGGACTGGACGGCTAAAGGAATCAGGATGAGGCCCCATAACCCTAAATGGAAGTAGGCCAATCCAACATAAGTGGCACTGATGTTGATGACACCAAAGAAGATGAAGCTGAAGGTATATGGCAGCTTATTCATAGTCACGATAAAGGCCGCGGAATTACGATGCCGACTTAATAGATACATGGAAAAAGCTAATACGAGAAAAGAAGATTTTTCAATAACAAAATCATGCCGCAAAAGCTGTACAATGGGAATACCGACAAGGATAAAGCCAATGATTCCCCAAAAGCTGAGATGGAAGGCACAAGCCATGGACTTAGCATACAATTTCCGCATTAACTTCCGATTTTTAGAAACATAGGCAGATTGAATCGCCGGGAAATAAGCCCCAAACATCCCATTGGCAATTCCTAAAAGGGCATTAATGACTTGCATGGAAAAAGAATAGATGCCGGTTTCATATAAAGTAAGGAAGCTGCTGCTCATAAGCACCGTCGCCTGTCCTGTCAAATAGAAAGTAACCGTAACCAGCCCATCCCGCCAGGCATTGGGCCACATCATAGCTAAGACATGGCGTTTGGAATATTCATTTTGGTGATGAAATCGAAGAAATAATTCATCGAAATGATGGGTTTTAATCAAATAATGTTTGCAAAGAAATCGGGTAACAAAGCCACTCACAAAATAAGCCACACCTAAACTTAAAATGCCAAATCCACTGATCAAGCCGATAGTACCCAAAATCAAAAAGAAAGCTTTCGCTAAAATATTCGCTTTATTTTTATGAAAAATATCGCCAATCCCCACCAGGATGACAGCATAATAGCCAATATAAAGATTGATAAATGTAGAAACAATATAGAGTCCCCACGTCGCATATACTTGCCAATTCAGATAAGAGGCCGCAATACGTTGAAGGTAAAAAGTCCCAGCAACAAGCATCACCAAAGAAGCTACAACAGCAATGCCGAAATACAAAGTCCTACAAGTGCTTAAAATGCCATAAATTAATGGATAATTCGGCCCACTACTGTCTTCAGAAAAAATGACTCCCTGCTTTTTTAAATCTCGTGCTCCACTCCATGCATAAGACATAGAATGACTAAGTGTGGGGGTAAATCCACTATCTAATAATTCTACCAGGCCTCCTATACTAACAAAAACATACCATAAGCCTAGAATATCTGGCGGTAAATAGTGAATCAGAACAGGGAGCCATATTACTTGAGAGCCTAAGGAGAAAAAGATGCCTAAATAATTCCATATAATATCTTTTTTCCGTATATTAATTTGCATGTCGTCCACCTAAATTGTATTTCATAATTAACAATCAATCTTCCCCATGATTTCTTGATTATACTTTTCCAAAATATCTGAATTAAATTCTTGAATAAATCCCCCTGCTTCATTGACGTATCGTCCCACCAAGGGAATTTTCCTGGTTGCATGTAACTTATACCACTCATATTCCACATCAATATGGCCAATATCTAACGCCTGATAGCCAGCATCCACTAAAAAAGGAACCATAATAGTAGCCGTCGGCCCTAGAGCTAATAAAATCAAGGATGACCGTTGTAAAGGAATATTTTCCTTTACAAAAGATACGATTTTTTGATAACTAGAAAATGCATTCTTAGCCGGTGCCAGAATGCGATGCACAGAAGAAGCCGTTGAAAATAAATCATTCCCTACACCTAATCGAGAAAATTCTCCCTCTACAATATAAATATTGCGATGAGAAAAAATGCTCTTCCAATAACCAAGAATTCTTTCAACATGGCTCTTATTCAAATAGTCCATATAAAAACGAGTAATATTAAGATTCCCAAAAATATATTCATCTGGAATAAGGGATTGTATCATATTACGACGTTTATACATTTCATGACTCCAATAATTTATCGCAAAATCATTATATTTGGATAAATCGCCAAATGTATCAGGGATACAAAGCAAGAACCGCTTATCTCGTAATGCGAATGTCTTAATTAATAATTCCCGAAGTTTATCATCATCCTTCTGAAACGATTGTTGTTTTATCCCCATCATCCATTTAAATTCACCATCGCCAAATCGGGAAATAGATAAATGGTTATCCAAAATATCTTTTAACGTCTCTTCTAAAGTCATAATACGTGGCTGCCAAGCACCTCTTTTTACATCAGCCGCATTTTTTCTTCTGTAATATGGATTTAAGCATTTTTCTTTTAATTGACTCAATAAAAACATGTCCATCCCTCTCATTTATTTTTCAATTTCAATAAAGCTCTTAATAAACTATCCATTCCCATTATAGCAAAAATAGCTTTAATCTTTACCCTTTGGCTCACCCTCGATTATCTAAAACGTCCCTCTTTACTTAATCTCCTAAATGTTATACTACAAATTAAATCTTCGCGTATAGTATTTACTTCGTTCCAAACAATAGCAGATATAAGGACCTGGTAGTTGGAAATCATCTATTGAACCAAAGTCATCAAAAACTTCTCTTCCTAAGTTTATTCCACGAGTTTTTGCAAAAATCCTTGCATCTATTTCTATCGGAGAAATAGAGTAGTATTTATCGCTAATTTTTGCCAAATATGACCACAGAAATATATATTTAGTATCAACAAGATCATACTGCATTATATGTCTATATTCATGATATAAAGAATCTAATACGTCGCTTAGGTTAATATGGTTTTCTAAACAAATATTAATACTAGCATGAGTAGTGTGAACCTTTACAGTACTCAACGCCTTAGGAATTTTCACTTTATAACAATTTTCCTCCCTGGATAGGTGAACGATTTTTAAATGAACACTGTAATTGACAGGATATTTTTTCTTTAACTTTCTAAGCTGTCTTTTTATAATAATAGTCCAATATATTTTTTTAATAGCCATAAAAATATCCATAAAAAGCTCCATCAATCAATAATCGATTTTAAAAGTAGTAGTAAATCAGTTTCTATAGCATAAAAAGCAATGATAAAAACATATTTAGGAGACTTTAGTATAAAATCCTTGATTAAATCAAAGAATATATTTCATCTCGTTTACTACTATTTAAAGAATATCCATGAGCAGATTTCTTCACCAATCCAGCATCCAACAAATTATCAAGCACTTTTTCTAAATTATTCACTTGAGGGCAATAATGATTTTTAATAGTCTCAATAGTGATTACTTTCTTTCCCCATTTTCCATTAGAGACCATTTTTTCTAAAATTATACGACTAGAAGGATTAATAGGTTTTCTCTTTTTAAAAGAAAGAGCAGTCTCATCAAACCCATCTAATACTTCATCATAATTTTGCAATCCAAAATAATGACTATGTGTATGCCGAATTGTTTCTACACTTGAAGCCCCAATTAAAACAACTTCATATCCATCTTCTATACTATATATTTTTTCATTTTTGGCATATTCAGTTGCAATTTCTTTCGGTTTTTTATTTTCTAAAATCATCCAGTTTTGAAATTCGCCTTTTTTCCAATTAAATATTAATAGCCAATTATAAAGTCTTCGATATCGTTTTTCAGCAGCTGATTTCATAGATTGAATAAAATTCTCTCTTATATTGCTATGCAAAACTTCATACGAATCAGAAGATTTGATAATAGACTCAGCTTCATCTCGCAATTTATCTAACGAATTTATTTGTGAAATCGTAGGTTCTCTCTTACATTCTATTTCATAAAATATATCTGATAATACTTTAAAATATTTTATTACTATAGGACTTCCCTCTAAGGATTTTAAATTTTTCTTATAAATTATTGAGGTTCTCTCTATGCTTTCAGCCCAATAATGTTGCATATTACTTCGCAGTTGTATTTCAATTTTTTCTCCATCTACACTCACAATGACATGAACCGCACGATATCCACTGTCATCGCGCCCTTTTTCTCGATAGTCAGTAGGTTGTCCAACAAGACTGATAGATTTTGATTTACTTAATTTTCGTAATATGAAGTCTAAAAGTTCATCAACTATAATATTATTTTCAACAATGATTCTACACCCACCAATATCTTGTAGCTGACTTAACCGAATAGTTGATAGGCGTTGTAATTTTTCAATAATTCTAGGCGTTCGTTTAAGCCTTTGTGCAATATAATAATCATGAGAAAATTTAGATAACCACTCCCTTAATTTAAGTGTTAATTTGGTTAATGGTTCCAAATGTCTCATTCGATATTCATTTAAAATCCCATAGGCTTCTTCTAATTCACTACCTGATTTTCCTTCTGGAAATGCTAGCGTTTTTCCCATTTTATCAACTTTACTCTTAGAAATCATTGTTCCTCCTACTATAATTATTTAAAAAGATGACAACTAGCCCTCTATTTACTTCAAAAATTTCGATAATAAGTACTGATTTTTCTAAAACAGCGATACCCCATTTAGTAAACATCAGAGCATTAATCAATAAAAATCACATATTCTCAATAGGATTCACCATTATTAATAATTTTTTACTTTTATCGATATACCGCTGATATTTCATGAAATATTTAATTTGTCTCCACTTCATTTTTAAGATTAATTTTGTGATATATTTTATTGAACTCATTCTAGACCGTTTCCACGGTTTTATACCTTCGAAATGAATAACATAGATATCATCCTCGCAAAGAATCCCGTGGCTTAAATAATAATCGACACAATCAATAAAAAGATTATAGCCCTCCGAAAGATGCAGTTCTTTCTTTTTAGGCCAATTCGGTTGATAAGCATGAAGAATATCTTGATCCCCGATTACATTAGATACAGTTGCAGGAATCTTTGATATTAATTGTTTTGTCAAACCTACTTTGGGCTCTATGATTATCAGTCCTGAATTCAATTGCACCCAGTCTTCATGCCCAGGATAAGCTCGGCCAGATGCAACTGCTGAAAAATTTTTTTTAGAGAACAGATGGTCAATATTCTGTAAAACCATCATATCTGAATCCAAAAAGATAATCTTATCATAATTTGCTAAATCAAACATAGAAAGCTTCGCGAACGTTTGATTCCAGTGAGGAAATCCATGTGAAGAATTAAACTCTTGAATCTGTTTAGGAATGTCTGGTACTTGCACATCCATATATGGTATGGAAAGATTTCGTAAAATTGATTTTTCTTTTTCTCCCACTTTAGGCGATGTCATCACTAATAGTGAATTCCCCCCCCACTGAAATTAGAGATAAATATATTGAAATTGTACCAATCAAATAATCATTACTACCCAAATAAGTTGCATAACACTGTTTCATATCCAATAATTCACCTTTCATTCTTATTTTTACCTATAAAATAGGATCCGCAACAGGAAAAACTTAACTAATAATTTTACACTCCGCATGCCCTGAGCAAAATTAAATAAATTACGCAAACCAATATATCGCGGATAAGATTGAAAAACTTTTTTAGCTGGTTCGATATCTTTTTTCCCTTGCCAAATGCGATTGATGATCAACGCAGGAATTACATAGTGATTAATGGTTGACTCATACATCTTTTTCTTTTTCAAGGATATATCCTGTTGCAATAGCCATTCCAAAATCCGTTCATAAATAAATTGGTCTTTTTCCGCTTTGTTCCAATCGAACTTTGACAATCCATCAGCTCTACCAACGGTAATTACGCATAGACATTCATTCAAACTCATCGTTTTTTTACTAAAAAAGAGTGCTTTTACTAAGAATTCATTATCCTCCCCCCAAGAGCACCCTTCACGAAAATATAAATGGTGTTTTATCAACACATCCTTGGAAAATAGCCATGAATCAAGTGGGGTAATGTTTTCAAACAATAAAAATTGTTTAACAGGATCATTTCCGGGATTTTGAGGATTATTAATATAGCCACCTTTTGGGGATTGATAACGAACTTTCCCATAACATATATCCGCGTTGTTTTTAGTTATAAGATTAACTTGGTGACTAATTTTATTGGGCAACAAAGTATCATCCGAATCCAAAAAAGAAATATATTTCCCTTTAGATTTATTTATCCCAGTGTTCCTGGCAGCGGAAACCCCACCATTATTTTGATAATAATACGAAATGGACAGTTCATCATTTTCTTGTAAGAAAGAGCATACAACATCCTTAGTATTGTCTGTACTGCCATCATCAATGACTATAACTTCTAATGGGCGATATTTCTGATCGATTACACTCTGAATAGCTGCTCCTACTGAATCCGCCCGATTATAAGTAGGAATAATAACTGATACTAACTCATTCATAAAAAATACCTCATTCTATTATTTATCAAAAATCGTCGTGTATGTTTAATATACTCAAACTTCGCACATCCAAAATAAGCCTGCAGCCATGCGCGGCCTAGGGATATGACTTCTAAAATGCCAACCTCATGTACACTGTTTCAAACACTTGTGCCATAGGATTGGCAGATTTTCCAAGAATGAATCGAGCATTTTATCCAGCTCCTTTTACATGAAAATCATTCTTTCCTTAATCACGTCGATGAGCATTTTCAAGATCAGATGCAACGCATCGATAGTTCCCATCCCCTTGTTTTCACCATTTTGCAAAATCCCAACACTGACTAATAACTCCTATGATTTCCAAAACAGTATTTTAGAAACATACTGTTTTTTATGACACAAACGACTGATTCCCATCACAATTCCTAAGAGAATGGCCGCTAACACTAACGTACTTACTACTTTAACAATAAGTCCATACTCATTGACCCAGTTTATGCCGCTTTGACTGACAAGCTGCTTATAAAAAGGGTCAAGCAGTTTTTCGATGACAATGATTTGAATCAAGTATATATCTAATGTATACTGTCCTTCCTTTGCTGCTAGGTGATATAGTGAAGTTTCTTTCATATAGGGAAGCAGCTTGTACAAGAAAATCAGAGCCAGATAGCTGCCTGTGACTCCCAGGATTATCTTTAAACTGTCATTTACTACAAGCTGCAGAATTGACTGATGGTGATAGTCATACCAAAAGTCTTCCGGTGTCCAGGGCATATTTAAAAAAGCAATATAAGAAGCGACGAAAAGGACGAGTCCCCATTTCCAGTACTTAATATAATAGTGGAAATCTAATTTCACATAAGCCGGCAGGCAATAACCTGCTACAAAGAAAAAGGTACATATGAGGGCTCCTATAAGACACATACGGAACGATAGTAAGTAGTGCGAATAAGGCAAAGTATTTCCAATCATGCTTGAAATGACCCTTACAAAAATAAAGAGCCAGAAGGACTATCACCGTATTGACAGCTACATCTCCCAAGAACCATATTCCCTTAGTTGAATAATACCAGTACCTAAGAAATGGAAGCGTTGTATGGGGTATAGGTGTACTCCAGAATACATTGCAGGCAATCTTGATCAGGCCAAAAGAAATCATGGGAATGATAAGCCCTGCCAGCCTGGAAGGCAGCTTCTTTATTACATACGTATGAACCGATGACCACTTCTGAATAGAAAAATAAAAGAAATAGCACAGAGCCCCATAAACAAAGGCATATGCATAGTATAGATGAGACGCATCACACTGTCTTCCTGCACAGGCCAGCAGGAAACATTCGATGTCTGCTGTACCACATGCCCCCATATTACAAGAAAAATAGTAACGAATTTCACTATATCAAGGTACACATTCCTTGTCTGTCTGTCTGTCTGTCTGTCTGTCTGTCTGTCTGTCTGTCTGTCAAAAGCATAATTATTTTCTCCATAGAGTCAAATGTTATTTATAAAAACGTAAATTAATCAATAAATAAACGCCTCAATATCATTGAAATTCCACCGATTTCATAAGCTGCCCTGATACGGCTTGCATAGTGGGACAGTTTGGGATTCATCCCATTTCTACGAAATTCAGCTTCATATTTTTTATAGAGTCTGGAATAGTTTCTCTCATCTTCCGGAAGCCAGGACCCTTTAAAATGGTGAATGGTATAAGTATTGACTGTCTGCATAATCTGTCCTGTGACAAAATCCTTGGCGCATAAACAATCAAAAGGGAGAATTACCATATTATGTCCAAACATGAGCTTTTGCCCGTGCAGTTGCAGTCCATATTTCTTTACAGTTAAATCTGTGATAACAACCACATTCGTCGTCGTATCACAGGTACCATCTTTTCGCAAAAAATGCCTGTGGTCATAGTCATGAAGCAGCATGCCGATCCATTCATTATCGCGACAGGCACCCATGGTGCCTGTCGCGATATGAGTCTGCGACTCATATCCCGACACCGCGTCGTAGACGCGGAGCGGATCCAGCGATTTTACCACTTCCACATCGGTGTCCATGTAAAAGCCTCCCTCTTCATAGAGTGCTTTCAGCCGAACATAGTCAGTTACAAAAGCCCATTTCTTAGCTTCATAAGCCTCTCGACAATAATCATTCTCATAGATGTCGAAATTCGACTCATTCCACTCTTTGATTTCATAATCAGGGCAGTATTTCTTCCAAGACGCAATATATTTCTTCACATCCTCCGGCTTTTCTTTTCCACCGAACCAGCAGTAATGAATTATTTTAGGAATCACTTTTTAGCCTCATTTCTAAATCCGTTAATTAACATCAAAAATACTACAGTAAGGTAATACCTCGTGACTGTTATTCACAGCAATCACATAGTACATAAACACACCGAACCCTAAGATTAAAATAAATGTTGCTGTAATCCTGGCTAATTTCCAAGGAATCCTATGGATTACCATAGGCGTAAAAATAATACTGGCGTAAGAATACACCCATATAATACGCATGATTTCATTTGGATTAATTACGGATCCTAATGCGTACTCCCACAAAGCAATTAATTGCGTTTCTAAATATATACGATATAGGCTCTGATTTTCTGTTAAATTATCTTCTTTATAAACAAAGCCACCCATGAGAATCAACACAAATTGCCACAAGCATTGAATTGCAAAAGACATACCATTCGTAACATTATCATCAATATAATTGCTATAAGAATTTAAAGCCATGGCAAACGTAATCAAATTATTCCTCAAAAGATAAATTCCACCAAATATGGCCGGCGTCAGTATTACGAACAAACGAGTATCTAATTTTATTTTATGCAAAAAAAATAAAGCACAAAAGATAATACTGGATAGGTGAACTCCAGAAGCAATAGCTACCAGAATAAAAAATCGAAGGTTTTTATTCTGATCTAGACTTTTAAGAGCAAATAACAAAATAGAAAGTGCCAAAAACTGGCGCATAGTATTCATAGATGCAAAGAAAAATGTCATTCCAAACAACAAATATACGCTTAACCATGGATATGGGGAATCAGCAAAGATTCTTGTATAAGTTAGTAGAAAAATAATAGCAGATACTATAAAAACAGAAACAGAAAAATCACCACCAAAAAACTGTACCAAAGAATTAAATACAGAGTAATATAATAGATCCTTTGTGCCCATTAGATCCTTTGTGCCCATTCCGGTTAAAAAATTATTTTCATAACTAAAATAGTCTGATCCAATTCCATAACGAAAGCCTGCAATCAATATACAGGGAGCAGCTGCAATCAAGATAGAAATAGCAAATTGCACTTTATTCTTATTATAATTAAATTTACTTAAAGACCAGGTAAATAGCATGGATATCATGCAAGTTATCAAATAAATTGTCATTTTATACTCCTTGACTGCACCTTTTATCTCCCATAAAAATATATTTATTATGTTTTATCTTTTCAAACATTCCTCAAGTACGTTTTCTGTAATATCAGAAGTTCCAAAATAATCTATATTAACCAAGTACCCCATAATATATTTGGGAATCCACTCCTCTTTCTGGGTTAAATATTGATAAAAGCTTTTGCCCAAGAATTCCACTTGTTTCCCCAATAGAATTGATTCTAAACCTACAGTTGAATTAATAGTTATTATTTTATCCGCTTTTCTAATCATTTCCCTTGTATCCCCATTCATGATGACAGCTTGAGGATACTGTTTCTGAATTCTAGTATAAATAGTCTTATCCAATTCTGCTGGATGTGGTTTTATAATCAATGTTACTCCATCTTCTATGCTTTTTCTCATAGCAATAGCAAGCGCATCCAAAAGAGATACATCGCTGTTCAACAAAATCTGAGAATCAGCGGTTACCTGCATAGGAAATAAATAATATGGTTTATACCTGGATATATCAAATGAGAAACTTCTTGTCGTCTTCTTTTTAGATCTGTATCTATTTAAAAATTTAGAAGACCAAATTTCAACATATGAAATCTTATTTTTTATTCCAGGCAATAAAGTAGCAAAATACAAATGGTTTAATGCAAACAATAACACGGATTTCAATTGAGAACTAAATACCGCTTGTCGAACAATTGATTTGGTTTCAAAATAACTTTTTTTCCAACATTTAAACTCTACCTCATTTATCTTGTAATTATCCAAGATTTCTGGATGTGCATATAAATAAGATTTTGCATTGGTTCCCCATTTGTCAACGAACATTTTCCCAGGTATATTAGCCAATTCAAAAAACAAGCATTTTATATTTTGCTTTTGCGCCCACCACTTTCCTATATATGGAAGCAAAGTAGTCCCATTGTAGATCATGCATAATACAGGTGGATATTTTAAGGATATATTCTTTATTTTCTCAATCCATTGATTCGCCATTGTTTGCGCTATATTAAGCGATAATTTCCCTGATCGAATTTCCAAAACTTCTTTAGCTAACGGTATTTCATGATTTCGTTCAATCTTTCCATTTTTCAAAAGAAAAACAATATCACCGTGTCTTTTTGCCCGAAACCACACAGTGGGACAAGTTGTAATCACTATTGGTTTATACGCTTTTCTTATTAATGCATTTTTGAAGCGATAAAAGAATTTACCTCTTAAATCGCTTTCAACAAAAATAAATACGTACTTCATTTTCTTCACACTCCACCGTTAGATTATTGGCTAATTTAACGCATACCTTTTTTTACTTTATATAATATTCTTAATCCATGTATGCCAAACAAAAGCGATACAGCAGCAATCTTATTTTCAATACGTGTTCTTTTATCAGACAAAATTATCCATTTGTCTTTTTGAATTGTCTGTACCAACTGATTGTAAGCACCATATTCTCTTTCTCTAAACCCAGTAAGATCCAGTGACAACAAAAAGCGAAAATTATTAAATCTCTTACTTATGGCTGCTTTTTTTATATTTTTTTGAAATGCACATGCATTCACTAAGTGATTAGAAGCTTCTATTAAGTCAAGTTGAGTTTGGTCATCTCTTCCTCCCCGTATACTGCCGCCTCTTTGCAAATAATAATAAGCTATTGCATAAACAAAAGCTACAGAATTCGCATTTAAAAAATATTGATATGTCGTAAAAAGGTCTTCAAATTTTTTCTTTACTGGAAATTTAAATTTCTTAGCTAATGACAAGGGTAAAAGAATCCCCCAAGCGCTTACATCGTGAAATGTTTGATACAATATCTGGCACAAAGCTTCACCAGCATTATACTTTTTCACGTGTATTGCATCTCTCTCTATATCATAACTAAAATTCATATTATAGACTTGTTGAAACCCAATTAAAGAAAAATCAGCTCCCGTTTCTTTGATTCCTTTAAACAATAATTCAAGATAATACGGATGAACATAATCATCGCTATCAATAAATGTGATGTACGTCCCCCTAGCAATATCCATTCCAACATTTCGCGCGTCCGAAAGTCCACCATTAGTTTTATGAATCACCTTAACATATGAATAAGATGCTGCATATTTATCACATATCTGTGGGCACCGATCTGGTGATCCATCATCTACTAAGATTAATTCGAAGTTTTTATATGTTTGATTCAAAATACTGGTTACACAATGATCCAGATACTTCTCTACTTTATATATCGGAACCACTATACTAATCAAAGGCCTTTCCATTTCTCGCTACTCCTTAGTTATGATATTGACGCAATTTAAAAAGCTTTTTATAGACGGTTTCTAAAAATTGGCCAGCCTTCCAGTCACAAAACTGACTCCCCTCTAAAAATTTAATATATTTTGTTCTATCCCTATCAAGAGGGATTGAAATTAACCATTCAGCAAATATCCGAGCTGTATTCTCCGGGGAATTTTTGACAGAAAAAGTTTTTACCAAGTCAGTATAAATGAATTGTCTTGTTATCGCATCAGAAACAAAACATAACAATCCCATTGCCTGTGCCTCAACCCCAGTTACTGGCAAACCTTCAAATTTCGATGGTAAAAAGAATAAGTCTGCAGCCTGATAATAATCTGCTACATTTTCTTTTCTCCCCAGCAAGCATATAAATTTTTCAGCATGTTTCTGCTCTATGTACAACCGTACTTCTTTTTCTAATTTGCCATCCCCAATCCACCAGTATAAAATATCATCTCTGAATTCATGAATACAGCAAATTACATCAATTGCATAAAATGGGTTCTTTTGCAAGTCCAAACGTCCTACTGTCAGTATGACTTTTTTATTATTAACGGCTCCTTCTTTACGCATTCTTTCACGAACATGAGGATTGAACTTTAAATTTTTACTGGAGACAATATTAGGGATGAAAGTATATGGTTTGTTGCCAAACATACATTTTGCTGCTAACTGAGAACAAGCAAAATATGTGTTTGCTTCTCGCAATAAGAATGGCATAAATAATCCATTCCGTATCTCTTTAAATTGTGTTGCTCCTAATTTTGCATTATGGCTATGTAAAATCCGGACCGGAACATTATATTTTTTTGCATAATGCATAACGAAATAGCTCAGAATGAGAATATTATCATGGATAATATCATACTGCCCATCTATAATTACTTTTTTGCTCTCTTTGATATGCTGCCTTATATTTTTAATGGATGGAATAACGTGAATTTTTCCTCCAGCCTGCAATATTTCTTTCTTGTATGGAGTCTCTACATCCTGGTATACTACAAAATCCATAATAATTGTATTGTGGTCAAGTTTGCGAAAATAGTTCATCACGAAACTTGATACTCCGTTGGCAACGGAAAGGTTAAAAACAACCATTAAAACTTTTATTTTCTGCTCCATAGTCATCCTCATATACATCAATAAATCAAAAGCTACTTATTAATTTCTCAATAATCTTTTTACTCAGATTTATATCAAATTTCCGAGCCATCAAGTATCCAGAATTCCTCATGACATCATAATCAGCCATAGTCAGTGTATTAGGACTATTTTGAATTTTACCATCTCGGCTAGTCCAATCAACATAATGCAAATAATTATGTCTCGTATCTTTATATGGAGATGCCATCAACAAGGTTTGAAAAATTGACTCATCTGGATTCAATGAGTTTAACAAGTATTCGATATAACTAGGATATTCTTTCAAATAATCGAACATCCAGTTAACAAAGTGATCTGAAAGACAGACCCACGAAGGCCCATAAAAAAACTTTAATTGTGAAAAAGGCTTAGAACGCAAAAATAATGTATAAGTATGATTCCACCCCCCCGTTATTTCTATATAAATACGTTTAAATAATCTCTTTATAAAGGACCTCCCCATAAGGATGCGAGGAAAAAATAAATCATTCCGTTTGTCATAGTGATTTTTCCTATTTCGGTTATTATAAAAATAAGATGGCCATAAACTAACAAAATTTCTCTGCGGATGTTCTTTAAAATAGTTAATAATTTTATCTGCACTTACAATCGGAAAGTCTTGTCCGCTACATAACCAATAATAATCAAAGTTTTTTATTTTCCTTGCTGCTGAAAATAAATTTAAGGTAGCTTGGGTCTGAGAAAATTCTCCCCACCGTACATCAACACGAAGATTATCCGGTAACACATGGATATCTGGTCGTTTGATTAGTTGATTTACGATGTCAGCCTTCTTGTCCATATGAATGAAAAATTCGATGTCTGGATGCTTTAATATTTCCAGAAAAAGATTGATTTGCTCTGCATTCTTATGACAAAGCAACAAAATTGCCAACTTCATTCCGCATTGCTCCTTACTCCATTATTTTCGCAAGATTTGTTTAAATAAAAATGCCCTCATCCAATTAGGTACAACAGCTCCAATCAGACGAACCAGGCTCTGAATCTGGTATTGCCTTCCTGTAATGAACCCAGTTTGTGCCATGTATTTGAAGAGATTGTGCTGAGACTGTACGTATTTCCAGCCGCCCCGGCGCTTATACATATCGCTGCCGGCCCGCATCCATAGCAGTGGCTCCTGTAAATTATAGCCTATAAAGCCGTGTTGGAGCATGCGAATCCAGAGGTAGTAGTCTTCTAGGAGATAGAAGTCCTGATAGCTTCCCACTGCCTGAACGGCACTTTTTTTGTACATAATGCAAGGATGGTTGAAAGGATTGCGTTTTTTAGCAAAGGTGATGATGTCGTCTTGATGTTCAGGAACGATGCGGCGAACGGAAACGTTCGTGATGGTATCACTGAATTCTTCTACAATACCGCTGACCAAACTGTATTCGGGGTGGTCATGAAATATAGCAAGTTGTCGTTGGCAACGGTCGGGACGGCTGACGTCGTCAGAGTCCATGCGGGCGACGAGGTCGTTTTTGCACTGTCCGATACCAAAGTTCAAGGCCTTGCCCAGGCCGCCGTTTTTCGACAAACGGCAGACGTGCAGGCGCGATCCAAATTGTTGCTGCATGCCGGAAATGACGGCGTCCAGTTCCGGCGTCAAGGGCCCATCACAGACGAGGACAAAGTCGTCAGTCGGAACGGTCTGGTCGTAAATGCTTTGCATGCTTTGCCGTAGGTAATCGGGATGCTCTTTATAGTATACAGACATTAATACAGAATAATTGGCAGGCATAAATCAATCCATCCTTTGTAAAGATAAGAAGGCACCACCAGCGCGGCTCTCCGTTTTGGCAACCGTCTTGCGGAAGAACCCCTCCGGCCTTTTCGGGCCACCTCCCCTTCTCAGGGGAGGCTTTAGCGTTCAAATTTGCTCAGGTCTAAGTCTTTACCGCTGACGTCTTTGCCTTCGGTAGCGCTCTTGGTGACTAGGATTTTGATGGTCTGAATCATGATGACGAAGTCTTCTAAGATACTGTAATTTTCGATGTACATGAGGTCGTAGACGAGTTTGTCATAAGGCGTTGTGTTGTACTTGGCAAAGACCTGGGCTAAGCCGGTAATACCCGGTTTGACATTATGGCGATAGGCGTATTCGGGGTTTTCTTGTTTGAACTGTTCGACGAAGTACGGCCGTTCGGGTCTCGGACCGACGAGGCTCATGTCGCCGTTGAGGACGTTGAGGATCTGCGGCAGTTCGTCGAGCCTGGTGGTGCGGATGAATTTGCCGACTTTGGTAATGCGCGGATCGTCTTCGGTGGCCAGCTGGGGACCGGAGTATTTTTCAGCATCGACGCGCATAGAACGGAATTTATAAACCTTATATTCCTTGCCAAAGCGGCCGACGCGGACCTGGCTGTAGAGGATGGGACCGCCGTCGCCGAGTTTGATGGCCAAGGCGACGGGAATGGCGAAAGGCAAGGCGCAGATAGCGGCGATGCCAGCCAAGATGATGTCGACAGTGCGCTTGACCGCCCGCTGTTCTACGCTGAGGCGCAAGCTCTTAGGCCGGAAGACGGGCACATCATCGATTTTCTGGAGCATGGCGCCGTTACAAAAGATTTCATAAGAACCGGGAATGATGTATGGCTGAATTTCTTTATCCGTACAATAATTGACGATTTTGGCTTTCGTGGCAATGGGGATATCTGAGCAGATGATGAGCGTATCGATATCACAAGCTTCCAATTCCTGGCGCCAATCGGTCTGCGGATCCATGAGGACGTGCTGGAGCTGCATTTTAAGCTGTGGCTGAGCACTCATGCGATAATAGACATGGCGACATTCTTCTTCATTGCCTATAATCATGACCTGGCGAACGGGATGAAGGCTCTGTTCCCAATGCTGGACGGCCCGCTTCCAAAAACCGAGCAAGACGAATTGCACAGCCGTACTGGTGACAATCAAAACGCGGGAATAAGCGAATTCATGGATCACGAAGCTCAAGGCCATGATGAGGATGAGAACCAAGAATAGACTGACTGCCAGGCTGATGAGGACTTCGCTGAATCGCTTGTGCTCGATGGTATACAGGCCATTGATGCTAAACATCATGACTGAAAAGATGACAGCCACAGGCAACATACCGGAATATAAGGCTTGATTCATAGCCCGTGCACCTGGCGGTATAATCAAATAGGTCAGGAGTATGTAAGTTAAGGTAATGATAGTCACGTCTCCGAGTAAGCCAAAGAGTTTACGTGACGTAGGATAAACACGGGTCTTCATGACCTTTTCCTTCCTTTCGTGAGGATTGGGGCCGGTGGCCCCAGTGGCTAGTGGTTCGTAGGCGCCCTCACGGGAGCGCGTCGGTCGCAGGTCGTTCGTCGTTAAGCCTCCCCTCATAGGGGAAGTGGCCGAAAGGCCGGAGAGGTTGGTTGGTCGTGGGCGCCCTTGTAGGGCGCGCCGGTCGCAGACCACAGTTCGCAAAACCATGCCACATTGACCAGTTGAGTATATAGCCGACTTATTCGCGGCGGGCCGCCCTAACCGGGTGTTATGTGCAATAACATAGTTTACATAAATAGGGGTCTTCCCCCTACT
>ERZ772831.1589-NODE-1589-length-20892-cov-33.240630_pt1 | contig 20892 bp, 18 predicted proteins | sample MGYA00580858_ERZ772831 | MGnify/ENA primary metagenome ERZ772831 (study PRJEB29015, sample SAMEA2737694) | human gut metagenome | biome: human gut; feature: human-associated habitat; material: faeces | place: China | collected 2012 ... | reverse complement strand
ATGGCGCGCAGCTGCCGCCCCAGCACGCCGCCGCGATCGCCAGGGAGCTTGAGCACATCGACATTTTCACCGGCGTCACGTCGATGGACTTTGACGAAGCCGTCAACAAGGGCCTCATCACGATGCTCGGTGAGGACTGTGACAAGCGCTTCATGGCAAATGTCATGAGCATGGTCAACGACTATGAGACCGTCAAAAAGGTCGCCGACGACTTCAAGCTCGTCTACACGCCCTTCCATGGCTGCGGCCACAAGCTCGTGCCCGAGGCGCTGACGCGTCTTGGCATCAAGCACCTTTTATGCGTGCCCGAGCAGATGGTCATCGACGGCAATTTCCCGACCGTCGTGTCCCCGAACCCCGAGAATCCCGAGGGCTTCTACCTCGCCATTGACCTCGCCAAGAAGAACGACGTCGACTTCATCCTCGGCACCGACCCCGACAGCGACCGCGTCGGTATCATGGTGCGCAACAAGCAGGGCGAGTTCGAGCCTGTCACCGGCAACCAGACGGGCGTGCTGCTGCTCGACTATCTGATCGGTGCGATGAAGCGCGCGGGCAAGCTGCCCGCGAATGCCGCCGCGCTCAAGACTATCGTCACGACCGAGATGGCGCGCGCCGTGGCGGAGGCGAACGGCCTCGACTGCTACGACACGTTCACGGGCTTTAAGTTCATGGCCGAGAAGATGAACGAGCTTGAGGGCGCGGGCAAAAACACCGTCATCTTCTCCTACGAGGAGAGCTATGGCTACATGATCGGCCACTACGTGCGCGACAAGGACGCAGTTACGGCCTCGCTGCTGCTCACCGAAATGGCCGCGTGGTACTACTCCCAGGGCATGACGCTCTTCGACGCGCTCAACGCGCTCTTTGAAAAGTACGGCTGGTACGGTGAAAAGACGCACAACCTCGTCATGCCGGGCTTAGATGGTGCGGAGAAGATGGCCGCTCTTATGAAGTCCCTGCGCGAGACGCCGCCGAGCGAGATCGCGGGCGTCAAGGTCGCGACGTACAAAGATTATTCGGATGGCACCGCGCGCGACGCCGCAAGCGGCGAGGTCACGAAGATCGCGCTCTCGGGCTCGAACGTGCTGCGCTTCGAGCTCTGCGACGGCACGCACATCGTCGTGCGCCCGAGCGGCACCGAGCCGAAGATCAAGGTCTACATCCTCACCAAGGGCGCGGATGCGCAAGAGCGCGACGCGAACCTTGTCAAATACTCCGCCTGGGTCAACACCCTCGCCTGATATTCCCCAATTCTGCCAAAGCAGCAGAGGGCGGCGCGGATCACGCGCCGCCCTCATTCAATTTTAGCCGCACCGCGGCGAAAGGATGACGACACTTTATGGCTCTGCTCGCTCTCTACTGGTCCATTATGATCGCCTGCTACCTCCTGGCCTCGCGCCTGCGAAAGTACGCAGAAAAATTCAAATTTGTGGACAAGCTCATGTCGCTTCCCGTTTATGCGCTGGTGCTTTTGATGGGCCTGCGCATGGGCGCAGATGAGGAGGTCACGTCGAGCCTCGGCAGCATCGGCATTCAGGCGCTTTTTGTCACGGTGCTGACTGCTGCGGGCAGCATGCTCGGCGCGTTCGCCGTGCGAAAGCTGCTGCACATCGACCGCCACACCCACCCCGCCGGTGCAGTCGTCAACGAAGCGGAGGCTGTGCACGAAAAGGCCGACGTCTCGGGCGCGAAAATGTCTTTTATCATCCTGCTGATGGTCGTTGTCGGGATGCTGCTCGGTGATCTTGTCATCCGCCGCGTGTGCACCGACCTACCCGCCTTTCAGTCCCGCTCGGGCGACTATCTTGTAGTCGGTCTGTGTATCATGCTGGGGCTCATCGGCTTTTCCATGGGGCTGGACGGCAGCATTGCCCGCATTCTGCGCAACGCGGGGCTCGGCGTCATTTTAGTCCCCATCTTCGCCGTGCTCGGCACGTTGCTCGGCGGCGCGGTCTATGCCGCGCTCTCACCCATGACGCTGCGCGAGGGACTGGCCATCAGCGCAGGCTTCGGCTGGTACACGATGGCCCCGAGCGTCATCGCAAGCGCGGGGCACACGATGGCGAGCGCGGTCTCGTTTCTGCACAATGTGCTGCGCGAGATGCTCGGTATCATTCTGCTGCCCGTCATCGCGGGCAAGATCGGCTATATCGAGGCCATCACCATCCCTGGCACCGCCTCGACTGACGTGTGCCTGCCGATCGTCGAGCAGGTGTGCAACTCGGAAACGGTCGCCTACTCGTTCTGTACCGGCATGCTGATGTGCATCACCTCCGCAGCGCTGGTGCCGATCATCATCGGCGCGTAAAAAATCACCCCGCAATGCACGGAAGAAATCATAAAGGGGAGTTCTCTTGTGATAGAGGGCTCCCCTTTTCGCGTCTTTACACACGGTCAGGCAAGTGCGGTATCGGACGCTCACTGCACTGCCGGGCACTGCCGGCCTTCGTGGTCGATGGTATAGTCACAGGTGAGCAAGATCTTCGAAATCGGTACGATCTTATACCCCTCGGCGAGCAGGTAGTCGAGGATATCCGGCAGCGCCTCGGGCGTATGCTCGCCCGCATTGTGGAACAACACGATCGACCCGCTCTGCACCTTGCCCGTCACACGCTTCGTGATCTCACCCGCCGAGATGCCCTTCCAGTCGAGGGAATCCACGTCCCACTGGATCGGCTCCATGCCTATCGAGCGGATGGTGGAGATGACGTGGTCGTCATACTCGCCGAACGGGCAGCGGATGAGCGTCGGGCGGACGCCGGTCAACGCCTCGATCTTATCGTTGCAGGTGTTCACGTCTGCGATGATCTGGTCGGCGGTGAGGGAATTATAATGATCATGCGCGTTGGAGTGGTTCATGAGCTCATTGCCGCTGTCCACAATGGCCTTGGCCTGTTCGGGATACTGATCCGCCCAGTTGCCCACGACAAAAAAGGTACAGGTGACACCGTACTCCTTGAGCACGTCGAGGATCTTCTGTGTGTTGTCCGCCCCCCACGCCGCGTCGAACGAGATGGAGCACACCTTCTGGTCGCGCTGGACACAGTAGATCGGCAGTTGGCGCGTGGCGGCCGACGCGCTGACGGCGGCGGGATAATTGACGGCGGCAAAGATCGCCGCGGCGGCCAGCACCGCCGCGCCCAGCGTCAGCCATTTGCGCCGGAGCACCAGAAAGCGCGGCGGCTTCTTCTCCTTTTCAGACTTCTTCCTGCGGTCAAAATGAAACAGCATCAGCATATCCTCCCCAATTCTCTTGGTAGAGGGTATGCTGGTGCTGTTCATATCATGCAAGGGGGACGGGCTTTACTCGATGCCCGCCAGCGTTTGGGCTTCGGCGACGTACTGGTCGATGAGGCCCTGCTCCTGCATCTCGGCGATCTTTTCGTTCAGGTAGGCGACAAAGTCCTCGTTGCCCTTTTGCACGCCGATGCACTGGCCCTCGCTGTCGCTTTCGATGCCGATGTCCTTGACCGTCAGGTCATCGTTCGCCGCGGCGAATGCGAGAGCCGCGGTGTAGTCGATGTACACAACATCGAGCTTGCCGCTCTTGAGCTCCATGATGAGATCCTGCGCCTTGACGAGGCCGACGACGTTCTCTTCACCCGCAAGCTCGTTGGCGATGGGCACCTGAATGGTACCGTTCTGCACGCCGACCTTGTGACCACTCAGGTCTTCGGGCTTGTTATAGAGCGCGTCATCCTCCGCGCGGATCAGAATGGCCTGCTGCTGCTTAAAGTACGGGTCAGAGAAATCGACGGACTTCAAGCGCTCCTCGGTCGAGGCCATACCGGCGATGACAATGTCAAAATCACCCTTGGCGAGGTTGATGCACAGGTTGTCGAACGACATGTCGACGACCTTGAGTTCGACGCCGAGGTCATCGGCGATGTACTGCGCGATAGCAACGTCAAAGCCGACGATGGTGTCCTTGCCGTCCACCTCCGTGTGGAACTCGTTCGGAGGATAGTCGGCAGAGGTTCCCATCACGAGCACGCCCGCCTCTTTGATCTGCTCGATCTTGGACTTGGCGGTGTCATCGGACGACGCATCGCCGTCCGAGCTGCCCTGCACGCTGTCATCGCTCTTGCTGCCGCAGGCGGCGAGAGACAGGATCATCATAAGCGCTAAAAGCAGCGCCGCAAATTTCTTGAATGCGTTCATCTTTGTCCCCTCCTACGTGTCTTATTCCCATAGGGGCTTGTCCCAAAGGTTCACCTTGGTGCCGATGCCCATTTCCGTCGCGTTCAGATAGAGCTGATAGGCGATCATGATGTCCAGCGCGCCGAGGCCCATGGACGTGGCGGCGACGAACTGATCGTCCGAGGTGCGCAGCTTCTTCGTGCCGAGCACCAGCTCGCTCAGGTCCATGATCTGGCTCTCATCGAGCTTGCCCTCCTTCGTGAGCTTGGACAGCGGGTTCGTGTGCTGCTTGAGCTGTGTCCAGTAGTCGGCGACGATGCCGTCGGCCTTGAGGAAGACGTCCTCCATCACCTCGTTGGAGTGCATGGAGACGAGGCCGCAGCCTGGCGTGAGCCAGGAGGTGTCCATGAACGGCTTGGGCGCGGTCGTCTCGCCGACGATGAGCTGGGACTTGAGCGCCGCAGCCTTGCTGTCGCTCGTCGGGATGATCTCGACGCCCAAGCTGTCGCCGTACTCCTTCGCGATGCCCTCGGCCTTGGCGACATCAATGTCGCAGAGGTACATGGTCTTGATCTGGGGCAGCGCCTCGTGCACGGCGGAGATCATCGTGCGGCCGATAACGCCCGCGCCGACAAGGCACGCGGTGTCCGCATTGGAGGGGGCGGCATACTTGGCCATCAGGCCGCCGACGGCGGAGGTGCGCATCGCGGTGATGAGCGTGCCGTCCAGAATGCAGAACGGCAGCACCGTCTCGGGGTCACTCAGGATGGAAATGTCGATGCCGTAGGGGATGACAGGGATCGTGGCGTTCTTCTTGGACTCCGCCGCCCACTTGATGCCGCCGATGTTGATGTTGCCGCCGATGTAGCAAGGCATGGCGTTGAAGAACGACTGCCAGTTTTCCTTGTCAGGGATGCTGGTGTTGGTCTTGGGCGGGTTCTTGATGAGGCCCTGACCGAGCATCGCGTAGGTCTTTTCCGTAACGGCCAAGATCTGTTTCATATCGAGAAGGCCGGCCTTGATGACATCTTCCTGCTTAAGGAACAGAATTTCGGGATTGATCGTGTGAAGCATTTTTGTTTCCTCCAATAATATCGTAAATTTTATTTTTTGTTTGTTAAATGACGTTGATGACTTTGGATAAGAACTCTTTGGTTCGCGCGTTCTGTGGGTGCTCGAAAATCTCCTCGGGCGTGCCCTGCTCGGCGATCTGTCCGCCGTCCATGAAGAGCACGCGCGTGCCGACCTTTCGGGCAAAGCCCATCTCGTGCGTGACGACGACCATCGTGATGCCGTCGCGGGCGAGGTCGGAGATGACCTGCAGCACCTCGCCGACCATCTCGGGGTCGAGCGCGGAGGTCGGCTCATCGAAGAGCAGCACATCGGGCTCCATCGACAGCGCCCGCACGATGGCGATACGCTGCTTCTGCCCGCCGGAGAGCTGGGAGGGATAGGCGTTCGCCTTGTCCTCAAGCCCCACGCGCTTTAGACGCTTGAGGGCCTTTTCCCTGCTCTCCTCTTCCGACTGCTTTTTGACCTTCGTGAGCGAGATCGTAATGTTTTCAAGCACCGTCAGGTTGTTGAAGAGGTTGAACTGCTGGAACACCATGCCGACCTTCTGTCGGTGCCTGTTCACATCAAAGCCCTTGGCCGTGATGTCCTCGCCCTCGAAGTAAATTTTGCCGGCGGTGGGCTGCTCCAGAAGGTTCAGGCATCGGATAAAGGTGGACTTACCGCCGCCCGAGGGACCGATGATGACGACCACGTCGCCCTTGCAGATGGTCTCGCTCAGCCCGTCGAAGACGGTCAGGCTGCCGAACTTTTTCTGCAAGTCCTTGATCTCGAACAATACGTTACCGTTCACTCTTTCTCAGCCTCCCTTCAAAGATGTTCAGGCCCTTGCCGAGGATGATATTCAGCGCCAGATAGATGATGGCGGAGATGTAGTAGCAAGGAAGCGGGTTATAGGTAGAGGTGACCACGATGCCGTTGTTGTACATCAGATCGCCGATGCCGAGGTACTGGATGATCGAGGTCTCCTTGACCATCGTGACAAATTCATTGCCGATGGCGGGGAGAATATTTTTGACCGCCTGCGGCATCACCACGTAGCGCATGGCCTGCGCATTCGTCATGCCGCACGAGCGCGCGCCTTCCATCTGGCCCTTGTCCACCGCCTGAATGCCCGCGCGGATGATCTCGGCGACGTAGGCGGAGGAGTTGATCGAAAGCGCGATGATACACGGCAGCGCCCGCTCCAGATCGACGCCGAAGAGGGTTCCGGTGGGATAGCTGATAAAGTCGAGCTGGTAGTAAACGATGTAGAGCTGCACGAGCATCGGCGTACCGCGGATGACGGTGATATAGATGCTGGCAAACTTTTCCAGCGGCTTAAACTTGGATAGCCGCATGAAAGCGATCAGGCAGCCGAGGATCGAGCCGCAGAACACGGTGAGCAGCGAGATGAGGATGGTCGTTCGCGTCCCTCGCAGGAAGTATTGATAATAATTCGTTGCAATTTCCCAAATGTTCATGTGCTGTGGGTTCCTCCTTCGTAGGACTGACTGTGATGCTGATTGTATATTTATGTTCATAAAATGTCAATAATGAGAATAACAATTCATATCAAGATTGTAGCACTGAATAAAGAGGCGAAATAGAGTGGAAAACGATTTGGTAAAAATATGCACAAAAGTCAGCATAACTATGACGGTCGAACATCCGCCGCGGCACAATACGGCGTGTTTATAAGCAAGCAAAAAGATTTTGCTGCATGAAAACACGCAAAAAAGAAAGGTGCCGGGCTGAAACGTTCACTGTTTCAGTCCGACACCTTTTTCATAAAAGTGCAAAAGTGCGCAAATGACCCCTGCCATCCCCAAATGGCAGGAGCCGTCTGCGTGATCGTGTGGGGCGCGCACGCGCCCTGGTATCATAAAGCCGCGAGCGGCTCTATCATCATGCGTCGTTTTCGAGCATCCGGTAGCCCACGCCGATCTCGGTGAAGATATACTCGGGCGAGGCGGGATTCTTCTCGATCTTGCGGCGGATGTTCGCCATATTCACGCGCAAAATCTGATTGTCGGCCTTGGCCTTCGGCCCCCAGATCTGCTTGATGAGATAGTCATACGTCAGCACCTTGCCAGCGTACTTGCCGAGCAGCGCCACGATCTTGAACTCGTTGAGCGTCAGGTGCACATCCTGATCGCCGATGAGCACGTGGTGCTTGTCATAGTCGATGGTCAGGTCCTTGACGGTGAACTTGCCCGACTGCGCGATCTCGTTGTTGTCGAGCGGCGTGCGCGTGTGACGGATGGCCGTGCGGATGCGCGCGAGCAGCTCGCTCGTGCCGAACGGCTTTTCGATGTAGTCGTCCGCGCCGAGGTCGAGCGCCATGACCTTGTCATGCTCGTGCGTGCGCGCCGAAACGACGATGATCGGCAGGCTCGACCACGAACGAACCTCCTTGAGGATGTTTATCCCGTCCATGTCGGGAAGCCCCAGGTCGAGAATGATGAGATCGGGGCAGTGCGAGGTGATCATCGAGACCGCCTCGGCACCCGTCTGCGCCACCAGCACGTCGAAGTCGTTCGCGGTGAGAACCGTCGAAATAAAGTTGCTGATGTTCTGCTCGTCTTCCACCACGAGCACTTTATCCTTCAATTTCACTGTTGATGCCCTCCTCCAGCGGCAGATAGAAGCGGAAGCATGCTCCGCCCGAATCTAAGTTTTCTGCGGTCATCGTGCCGTCATGCGCCTTGACGATGGTGTAGCACACGGAAAGGCCGATGCCCATGTTTTTCTTCATATCAAAGTTGTTGTGCGACACGCCGGAAAGCCCGCCGTTAAAAATCGTCGAGAGCCTCTCCTTCGGGATGCCGACGCCGTTGTCGCTGACGGAAAAGCAGGCGTTCGTCCCCTCGCGTGAGAGGCAGACACGGATCTGCGTGACGTTTCCGCCGTGGATGGCGGCGTTTTCCAGCAGATTCATAATGACCTGACGGATGAGCGTCGCGTCCATCGGCACCATCAGCACCTCGTCCGGTACCTCGATCGAAACCTTGATCGCGGGGAAGCGCTTGGTGAACTTGCTGACCGAGACGCCGACGATCTCCTCGGCCGCCTCACAGTCCTTTTCGATCTTTGCCTGTCCGCCGCTCATGCGCGTAATGGACAGGAGATTTTCGACCATGCGGATGAGCCACTGCGCATCCTCGTTCACGTCTTCCAAAAGGCGGCGCTTCTGCTCGGGAGAAAACGAATCCTCGTTTTCAAGGATCGCGGCGGTGTTGCCGACGATGCTCGTCAGCGGCGTGCGGATATCGTGCGACATCGCGCGCAGGAGATTGGCGCGCACGGCTTCCTTTTCTGTTTCGATGCGCAGCCGCTCCTGCTTTTTGATCTGCGTGTTCATCGCGCTGATCATCATGGACACCGTCAGCATCGCAAGGAAGGTGAACGGGTAGCCGGTGATCGTGAAGTTGAATTCCCAGTAGGGATATGTAAACACGTAGTTGACGAGCAGCACACCGGAGACAGCGCTGAATATCCCCCAGAAATAGCCCTCCGTCCAGCGCGAGATGGTCGCGACCGCCAGCACGAAGATGAGGTTCACGTAGCCACTGCCGTCGTCGATCCTTCGCAGCAGCGTGCAGAGCACCGTCGCCATAGCCAGGATCGCCGCCGTCAGCAAAAGGTCGTAGATCCAACGCATTTTTTTGGGGATTTTTGCCATGTCGCCGCCTTCTCTCGCTTGATCGTTGGCGCGGAGAAAGACTCCGCATGCTTTCCGTCCCCATTATAGCATACAGCCTGCTAATTTTGTGCTAAATCGAATATTTTTTTCATGGTAGCAAAAAGGACGGCGCGATGCCGTCCCTTTCGCTGATAAAGGAAGAAGTGGAATTCAAAATTAAATCTTGCGGATGCTGACATTCGTCACATTCGCCATGTTGAAGCCGGGCTGCTGGGCGATCGCCGCCATGATGGCGACCTTGACCTCGTCGGTCAGACCGTCGGCAGGAACGGCGGGCGCTGCCGGCGCGGCAGCTGCTGCGGCGGGCTTCGGAGCCTCGGGCTTCGAGAGGATCTTGCCCATCAGCATCGTCAGAAAGATGATGCAGGTAAGGCCCACAAACGTGACGCCCATACCCATGATAACAACAAATGCGCTGGAAACTTGCATCGGCGGATACGCTCCTTTTATGTATTCTGGCGCTATTATAGCGCGCAGAATTTGCATATCAACCGTTCGGAAGTCCTCTTAGCATTGGCTTAACGCGAAGAGTTTTTCCCTTAACAGCGTTTTTATTGATGTTCAGTTTCCGCTAAAGACAAAACAGTCAGCACGCCGTCCTTTACGCAGAACTTAACGTCCCAGCCGCCAAAGCTCATACCGTACACGCGCTCGGGGTCGTTCTGGTACTGCGGGCGCGGGTCCTGCGCAAGCACACCGAGCAGCGCCTCGCGCTGCCCCTCCGGCAGCTTTTGCAGGAGCTCCGGCGGGCTTTTGACTTTGATCGTCTCTTTCGGCGACGGGGCAAAGCCGCCCAGCGCCTCGGGGTGCGCGTCGGCGTAAGGAAGGTAGGGCTTGATGTCATAGATCGGCGTGCCGTCCATCAGGTCCGCGCCGGAGACGATCAAAACGTCGCCGAGGCCGTCCTCGTGCCGCACACCTTCGAGCTTCACGCAGGAAAGGCCGATGGCGTTCGGGCGGAACGGCGAGCGCGTTGCAAAAACGCCCACGCGCTCGTTGCCGCCAAGGCGCGGCGGGCGCACCGTCGGCGACCATGTGTCGCGCACGGCGGCAGAGAACTGCCAGATGAGCCACAGGTGCGAAAAGCCCTCGATGCCGCGCAGCGCGTCGGGATTGCGGTACTCCGGCTCGAAGACGATCTTCGCGCGAAGCGCGGGGACGAGGCCGCTCTGGCGCGGGATGCCGAATTTTTCCGGAAAGTCAGAGTGGATTCTGGCAATGACTTTCATTGTATAGTCCATAGAATGCTCCTTTTTTCGCACCTGACAGATGTGCGTGAGTTTTGCAGCGCCGCGGGCGCTGTATGGGGGGCCCCGCCTGCCGTGGGGCGTGGGGCAAAGGGGGTATTCTCTTCTCGAAGAGAATACCCCCTTTAAATCCCCCAGAGAAGGACGAGGGGCGCCCCCCTCGACCCCCTACATTGGCAGTCGGGCGCTTGAATGACTGCACGCGCTGCGCAGTGTTGGTGCGGTGTACATGGCTTCGCCATGAACCCCTGCGAGTCGTGACCGCTTGCAACCGCGCCTTACTGTCGTGAGGCGCGAGTGACGTTTGTCTGGCGGCAGACTGCCTGCCGAATGCGGCATTGCTGCGCTCGCCGCATTGAGTAGTGCCTCGGTAGACGGAGATTACTGCGCACTTCTACAAGATGGGCAGAGCGGCACCCGCAAGGGGTGTGCCGCATCCGTAAGGCAGCAGAGCCGCCAACGGCTGCGCAACAGCGGATAATAGAAGCAGAGGCAAATCGTCTTGCAGTGCTAACGCGGCAACGCCGCACGCAGGCATTTCCACTCCGGAGGCCTAAAAGTCATTCGAGTCCGGAACTGCCAATCAAAAGCCTTTCTCTTGGGGTTCCAAAGGGGCCATTCTCTTTTGCGAAAGAGAATGGCCCCTTTGCCCCCGCCGCCCGCAGGCGGCATACCCCCTCGCACTTGTGCGAAGAAAGGGAGCATTCTCTCACGTGAGAGAATAGCCCCCTTTCCCGCGTTCCCCACGTCAGGTGAGGGAATTTTCTGAAAAAAGTTCTGAAATTACTTCAGCTTCATCGGCGTGAGCTGGAGATAATCGTCCAGCGTGCCGTCATGCAGGCAGCAATCGATGATCTCGCGGCCCAGCGGGTCGAGATCGTCGGAAACGAACTGCTGGAGCTGCTCTTTGAAGAAGTCGGTCAGGATCTTGGCGCCGGCGTCGTAGCCCGCGTTGCCGAGCTTGGACTGCGTCTCGGGGCGCAGGAACGTCTGACGGATGAACTGGCTGTCGAGCTTCATTTCATCGAGCGCGTAGCCGAACAGCGGGCAGCGCGCGGGGACCAGATGCTTTTCGCGCACAAAACCGTTGTGGCGCGCGAGGTATTCGCGCGAGAGCCACTCGCCCATGAATCCAACATGATAAGCGCCGATGTGCTGGTTCGGGATCAGCACGTTCGTCGTCTTAGGCGCAGACATGATCTGCTCGAGCAGCAGATTCGCCTGCGTGACCTTGAGGCCCGTGGCGAACGGCCAGTAGGAGCCGACGCCCTCGGCCTTCAGGCCGCTGCCGGCGTTCGTATCGGCGATGGACGGGTTCTTGAAGCCGCGTGGAGAGATGAGTCTCCACAGCCAGGCAATGGACTGCGGCACGACCTGCAGCATGCCCATGACGCCGTAGTTCGGGTCTTTCGCAGTAGAGGGCGGCATGCGCACACCGAAGCTGCGCACGTCGACCTCGACGGGCTCGGTATCAGGCACGATGTTGTCAACCATCTTGCGCGGCAGGATGACGCGCGGGTTGGAGCAGGGCTTGCCGTTCGACTCGATCACATGCTCCCAGATGAGGCAGGTCGCACCGGGGACGCCGTCCATATTGAAGAAGACCAGCGGCTCGCTCGGATGGATACAGATGCGCTCATAGAGCGGGCTGTTACCGTAGGCATTCATGCCGTCCATACGCAGAAACCAGCCGTCCTCGGCATCGAGGATGCGCAGTTTGCCGCTCTCGGGATCCTGGAAGCTCTTGAGCGCGCAGGCCATATCATCGGCAATGGGGTGGATCTTGCAGCTTTCGCCGAGCGTCATGTAATATTTTTCGCCCGTGACCGTGTGCGTACCGATGAGCAGGCGGTCGTCCTCTTCGCGGTGGAAGTCCTCGAGCATTTCGCTCTTGCCGCCGCCGGACGCGCCCTCGTGCATGAACACGACCTCGCACTCATACGGCGTCTCGACCATGGCCGCGCTCGTATGGCAGCAGACCCAGCCCTCCTGCTCACCGATGTCGAGCAGCAGCGAGAAAACGCCCTTCTTGGCGCTGGGGCCGGGATAGAGGTTGTAGGCCCAGACCTCGTGCATCTCCTTGGAGCGGTTGTGCACGACGACCTGCTTGCCGTCAAAGTGCGTGTGACGGAACGGGGGCGCGACGAAGATGATGGCGCGGGGCTTATAGTGCTCAGGCACATCGACAATGCTCGTAAAGCCCTGCATGTTCGCCAGCGACAGCGCGAAGAACGCGGCATTGAGCGGGAAGATCATCAGGCTCGGATAGCCGTGGCCGCGCGGGCCGGCGGAAAACGGCAGCATGATGACCTGCTGCGTGGAGAGCCAGTCGAGCGTCTCCTGACGAAGGGACGAAAACTCGTAGCCAAAGCGGTCCTTAAAGCGCGGCTTGTCGGAGGGCAGATCGTCGCCGATGGCCATGCTGTTCGGGTCGCGGCGGCGCATGTAGTCTTCCATGAAGTTGACGACGCAGCCGTTCTTGCAGCGCACGACCTCCGCTTCCTTGACCGTGCCATTGCCCTCGATGGGGTAGACCACGTCATAGCGGGAGGTGTGCGTAGGACCGTAGGCCATCTCCTCGAGCTCTTCCTTCGTCTCGGCATAGGCGATGCACTTGCACTTTTTGAGTGCTGCGGTGACCTCGGGGGCTAAATCAAATTTTTCAAAATACTGGTCAAACATGAAAAGATCCCTCCACATCTCATTGGGGTTTGATGATTGTTTATTCGCTGCGGGACTTTTTCATGCCGCGTGTCTCCGGGGGAAGAACACTGCTGCGGCATAATAAAAGATTGAGGTAATGCTATCACGATTGATAGAAAAACGCAATAAAACATCCTTGAATGTTTTAGAAAACATGGATGATTTTTCAAAATAGTTAAATAAACAAAAAGAAGACGCTCTGCTGCGCAAAGCGTCTTCGCGGGAAAACCGAAAGGATTTACGAGATCTTTCTGAGAAAATTGCCGTCGATGCGCACGCCCTCCTGCACGATGAAAAAGGCGTGGGGATCGAGCTCACGCACGGTCTCCTGCAGCTCCGCGGCCTCGAATTTCGAGACGCAGACGCACAGCACGCGCATGTCGCTCTCCGTATATGCGCCCTTGCCCTCCCAGTACGTTACGCCGCGGCCAAGGCGCGACATGATGCTGTGCGGGAGCTCGGGGTCTGCGTCCCTTGTGAAGATGAGCACCTGCACATTGATGTTCTGCTGGTGCCCGCGGTCGATGAAGAGCGAGCAGAACACCGTGTAGATGACGGAGTAGATGGCCGTCTGGATGTCGAAGAGCAGTGCGCAGGCGACGTAGAGCACGATGTTGAAGCCCAGCGAAAAACGTCCGACGGTGAAGCGGCTGCCGCGCTTTGTGAGGCACAGGCCGACAACGTCGAGTCCGCCGGTCGAGCAGCCGCAGGTCAGAGCCAAGCCGAGGGCAAAGCCGCACAGGATGCCGCCGACGAGGCACGAGGCGAGAGGATCGTCCAAAATCGGCACGGCGGGCGACTGGATCACGCTCAAAAAGAGCGACGACGCGCCCACGCAGATCAGCGTGCGGATCAAAAACGCGCGCCCGAGGTCGCGCCACGCGAGATACAGCACCGGAATATTGATGAGAAAGTACAAAATACCGGCGATGTCCACCCCTGCGGGCAGCTCAACGGCCTGCGCGAGCAGTGTTCGGATGATCTGGCTCAGTCCGACTACGCCGCCGGAATAGAGGCCCATCGGTACGACGAAAAGGTTCACGCCCAGCGCGTAGAGGAATGTTGCGAAAACCGCGATCAGGACGCGCGCCCATTTGTTTTGCAGCGCTTTGTGCAGCATAGCTCTTGCCCTCACTTTTCTCCGCACTGACCATTATTCTATGTACCCGTGCGGGTCTTATTCGCTTGTCACCTTTTGATTATAGCCCATAGCGGAGGCACTTGTAAAGCCTTCTCCGCGCGCGGGAGAGCGTGCGCGACACCGTGGACTTGTCCCGCCCGATGGCCGCGGCGATCTCCGTGACGGTCATGTTTTCCTCGTACCGCAGGCGCAGCAGCTCGCGCTGGCGGGCGGTAAGCTCCTCCTCGCGGGCAAGGCGCAGATTGCGCTTGAGGCGCATGAGGTCGCTCTCGTTGTCGCCCGCGTGCGCGGCGATCCAGGCGGTCATATCGCCGTAAACTTCATTGTTGCGCATACTATAAGGTGTACTTTTCATTGCGGTAATAGCCCCTTTCGTAATAGTGCCGCGTCAGCTCGGCCAGCTCGCGCGACTGGCGCTGAAGCTGCTGGAGCTCCAAAATGCGCCGCTTGAGTCGCTCGCGCTCCTCCTTCGTCGGTGCGGCCTTGGCCTGCTCGCGCAGGACCGTGATGCGCATACGGAAGCGCAGCGCGTCCTCACGGTAGACAAACGACATCTGATACAGCGTCATAGCGTGCTCGCCTCCCCTGATATGTATTCAAACGACCGGAGCGCTTCGCGCGCAAAGCGCGGAAAGCAGTCCGCGCAGACGGTCACGCCGTTTCGGTACCACAGCGTTTCTCCCGCGTAAATGTCCTGCGCGCAGAGTGAGCAGACCGCGTGCACTGAATCATGGTGTCTTTTTCCTGCGTACAACAAAATTCCTCCTTTTTTCAAATTCCCTGTTGACAAACGAATTGAAGTCTGGTAATATACAACCTGTTCGTTGCTGAGATGCTGGTATAGCTCAGCTGGTAGAGCAGCTGATTTGTAATCAGCAGGTCGGGGGTTCGAATCCGTCTACCAGCTCCACCGACAAGCAAACAATTTCATATGGGGGAATTCCCGAGTGGCCAAAGGGGGCAGACTGTAAATCTGTTGTCAGTGACTTCGGTGGTTCGAATCCACCTTCCCCCACCAAGAACGAGTTGATGAAAGTCAGCTCGTTTTTTTGTTGCATGAAACGAAAAATATCGAGCTGCCCTTAGGCTGGCTCGATATTTTCTTTCTCTCTATTTTTTGCGCGTCCGTCCTCTTTCGGGGCGGCGCGTTTTCTTTTTCTGCTGCGGGGATCAGCCGCCGTACCGGTATCGGCGGCGTGCGCCGCGGGCAAACTGAGGAGAACGATTGCCGCGGCATGCTGGCAAGTACAAAGAACTTGTCAGCAAAATCAAGATATCACAAGAATCTTGCTATGTCAAGAATAAATTTACAAGATTCTTGTTATAATTGATTGACAGTTACAAGCTTCTGCGATAGAATACAGTCAAATCTTGTCGCAGCTTGCGTTTTCTGGGGGAATCTTGATGAGTTTTGGCAAACAAATGCGTCTGCGGCGTGAGGAGCTTCATCTCTCGCGCGCGGCACTGGCGGAGGAGCTTGGCGTTTCGCCCTCTGCCATCAGCAACTATGAAAACGGCGTCAGCTCGCCGAAGGAGGAGGTGCTGCTCCGGCTGTTCGATGCGCTTGAGATCGACCCGAACTACCTTTACCGCGATTCGTTCCGCTCAGGCAGCTTCGTCTGCTCGCGCGCAGAGCAGGATTTGATCGAAAAGTGCCGCTCGCTCTCGCCGCTCGAGCGCGAGACGGTAGGCAGCCTCGTCAGCGCCCTGTGCACGATGCATACAGGGCGGGAGGAAGCGAGCGCGCCGCGCCGCATCCCGCTCTACCGCTCGATCGAGGCAGCGGGCTACGCCGCCCCCGTGCCAGGCGAGGATTTTGACTACATCGTCGACCACGGCGATGTGCCGCCGGGAGCGGAATTCGCCGTGCGCATCCGCGACGACAGTTTAGAACCCGTGCTGCACGGCGGCAGCGTCGCCTACCTCAATCACGACCCGCTGCATGCCGGCGACGTGGGCATCTTCTGCGTCGGGGGCGACATGCTCTGCAAGCAGTATTACCGCGACCCGCTCGGCGTTTCGTACCTCTTTTCTCTGGGGCGGGACCGCAGCGCGGACGTCGTCTGCGGCCCTGAGAGCGGAAAGCGCTTTATCTGCTTCGGACACGTGATCTTAGATCATCGTGTGCCGCTGCCCGGTATGGGCCTGTGAGCGGGAAAAAGGCGCATTTTGCGCGGAAAAAGACTTGAATCGTTCACAAATTCTGCTTATAATATAGGTTTGGAAATCAATAAAAAAGAAGGAAGCGTATTTCTTATGACGAAAATTGACATTTTCTCCGGCTTTCTGGGCGCCGGCAAGACCACGCTCATCAAAAAGCTGATCGCGGAAGCCTACAGCGGCGAAAAACTCGTGCTGATCGAGAACGAATTCGGCGAGATCAACATCGACGGCGGCTTTCTGAAGGAGTCCGGCATCGAGATCTCCGAGATGTCCGCGGGCTGCATCTGCTGCTCCCTCGTCGGCGACTTCAACAAGGCGCTCAAAGAGGTCGTGGCGCAGTTCCACCCCGACCGCATCCTCATTGAGCCGAGCGGCGTCGGCAAGCTCTCTGATGTCATCGTCGCCGTCGAGCGCACCGTCGACGAGTGCCCGGGCGAGCTCAAGCTCAACAGCTATGTCACCGTGGCCGACGCCAGCAAGGTCAAAGTTTATATGAAGAACTTCGGTGAGTTCTACAACAACCAGATCGAGGCCGCCGGCACGATCATTCTTTCCCGCACGCAGAAGCTCTCGCAGGAAAAGCTCGAGGCTGCCGCCGCGATGCTGCGCGAGAAGAACCCCGACGCCGCCATTCTGACGACTCCGTGGGACGAGCTGGACGGCAAGACCATCCTCTCCGCCATCGAAAAGGTGTCGCTCAGCGAGGAGCTTCTTGAAAAGATGCGCCGCGAGCACGAGATCGAAGAGGCCGAGCACGAGCATGAGCATCACCATCATCACGACCACGATGAACATGACGAGCACGACCACGAGCATGAACACGAGCACCACCATGACCACGATGAGGATGCGCATGAGCACGAGCACGAGCATCATCACGACCATGACCATGATGACCACGACGAGCACGAGCATCACCACCATCACCACGACGGCGAGGAGTGCGACGATCCCGAATGCTCCTGCCACCACCATCATCACGCCGACGACGTCTTCTCCTCCTGGGGCAAGGAGACGCCGAAGAAGTTCAGCAAGGAAGCTCTTGAGGACATGCTCCACAAGCTTGACAGCGGCGACTACGGCCACATCCTGCGTGCCAAGGGCATCGTGAACGGCGAGGACGGCTGGCTCGAATTCGACTACGTGCCCGAAGAGCATGAGGTCCGCGCGGGCCATCCCGACTACACGGGCCGTCTGTGCGTTATCGGCGCGGAGCTCAAGGAAGACGGCCTTGCAGAACTGTTTGGAGTGTAATTCATGGATATTCCTGTTTATCTGGTCGCCGGATTCCTCGATTCCGGCAAAACGAGCTTTATCAACGGCATTTTAGAGGACGGCTTCGCCCGCGAGGACAGGACGCTTCTGATCTGCTGCGAAGAGGGCGACGAAGAATACGAGAAGAAGGCGCTCGACAACGTCACCGTTGTCACGGTGGACGACGAAGAGGAGCTGACGCTCGCTTTCTGCAAGGAGCTTGAAAAGAAGCACCACCCTAAGCAGGTGCTCATCGAGTACAACGGCATGTGGCAGATGGAAAAGCTCTACCGCGAGGTGCTGCCCGCCAACTGGGTGCTCTATCAGATCATGACGTTCGTGCAGGCGCCGACGTTCGAGCTGTTCGTCAAGAACATGGGTCAGCTCATGATGGAAAAGATCACGAATGCGGACATGATCGTCTTCAACCGCTGCGACGATAAGCTCAAAGAGAGCCTGCGCGCGCGCAATCTGCGCATGGTCAACCGCCGCGCGGACATCTACCTTGAGGACAACGACGGCAACAGCGAGGACTACCTGACCGGCGACGAGTGCCCGTTCGACATGACGCCCGACCTCATCGACATTCCCGACGACGACTACGGCGTGTGGTACGTCGACGCGATGGATCATCCCGACCGCTGGGATGGCAAAAAGGTCCACATGAAGCTCATCATGTGCCACTCGAAGAAGTTCCCGGGCATCCACTGCCCCGGCCGCTTCGTGATGACCTGCTGCGAAAACGACATCCAGTTCGTCGGCATCGTCGCCAAGGGCGACAGCCTGAAGGCCTACAAGAATCGCGACTGGGTCGATATCACTGCCACGGTCAAAAAGGAGCGCCTCGACGCCTATGAGGGCGAGGGCCCCGTGCTGTACGTCGAGCGCATCACCACCACGTCGAAGCCCGCGCAGGAAGTCGTGTCGTTCTGACGACGCGATTTGCGGAGGTAAGGTGAATCAGCAGCGCGCGCAGCGCTGCGGAGTTTTCTCCTGCTAACCCGCAGGGGAGAGCGAATAAAGGGGACATTCTCTTCTCGAAGAGAATGTCCCCTTTTGAATCCCAAGGGAAGGATGAGGGGGAACCCCCTCGCCCCCCGACATTGCGGTTTTGAGGCTTGAAGAGCTGCTCAGCCTGCGGAATCGGGTACCTGCCGGGTGATGGTTCTAAACGATTTGACTTTTTTCTATCTTCGCTGTCGCTCCCTGATCTGAATGCAGTCTTGGTAGAATCCCCTGCCGTCGCTAGATTTTGCCAACCTTGCTGCCCCCCCAAAGCGGCATCGCTGCGCTCGCCGCACTTTTAAGCTATCGTATATTTTTTACGATGCCCATGTGGTCATATCCGCGGTGCGCCGCTTGCGCTGTGCGCCTTGCCGTCACCAAGCTTTGCGCGCAGCGGCGGTAAGTCGATGCCGAGCATCAGCTTGACGAGCCAGGCGAAAAACAGCAGCACTAAAATCGGGATCAGGCACGACGTAACGAGCATGACGGCGAGGGCCTCGATAAAGCGGTTCAGGACCGTTTTGAGCTGCCCGACCGCGGCGGTCGCCGCTCCGGTGATGCCCTCAGTCACCTTGGAAAAGAGGCCGGAAAGGCCGCTCTTTTCCCCCTCGTCCGTCCCGCCCGAGGTGGCGGACTGGATATCCTCGGTCGTCTGCTCGGCGTTTGCGATGGTCTCTTCGATCGAGGCGCGGTATGTGTCCTCGATCATGCTCGAGACTTTGACACCCGCGGGAATGGCAAACGCGATGGCGAGCGCGAAGAGCAGCAAATGCCACGCGAGCTTCCCCAGCGCGGCGCGCAGCTTTTCGGAAAAGAGCGCAGCGATGCCAAGCGCGCAGGCTGCGGGGATCAGGATCGTGAACGACACGTAGGATGTGATCGTCAGCAGATACTTTTCCAAAAAGATGGCGCAGAGCACGATGAGGAAATAGCCGCTCAGGTCGGCGAGCTTTTCGGCGATGGGCGTCGCGGTGTCGCCCGGCAGGAGCGTGATGGCTGCGCTCGCGGCGGTGGACGCCGCTGTCAGCTCGAGCACCGTCTCCTGCTTTTCCGCGAGCGCGTCGATGGACGCTTGATGGTACGCGGGGTCGGACGCTCTCTTCCCTACCGCGAAGATGGAAAGGAGCGCCGCCAGAACGAGAAGCGCCGCGAGCGCGGCCTTCTTAGTTGTCACTGAATGCATAGTCGCCTCCAAAAAACGGGATGGCTCTATCATACCGAAACGGCGGAAGATGTCAAGAAAACGCGGTTTCGGTCGCGTCGCCGTGCACGGTTTCTATCCTCCCGATCGCGTCAAAAACACAGAGAATCAGCATGAAAACGCTAATATTTCGTTAATTTCTTTCAGATTTTTCCAAATTTTATATCACTTTTCCGAATTCTGTCTTGTCACCTGCCTTGTTTTTACGGAAAGTTCGTGATAGAATACAGATTTAGCAGGATCGGCGAATCTTTTTTCATTGATTCTGTCAAAACGGAAGTTTTTTCTTCCCCGTTTCCGGCGCGAAAGCGCCTGTACTGATCTGACAAGCAAATCAAGCAATGTTTGGCAAACCTGCTGAAAAGCAGGGACGCAAAGCCAGAGGGGTCTAAGGCCGCCGTGTGCGGTTATGACAGCCGGTTGCAAATCATTCGGAAGGGCATCGCCCTTCCTGCACCGCCCGGCCCTCTCTGAAAGCAAGGTACAGGCGGGAAACCTCTTTTGCCGAAAAGAGGGGAATGAACATGCGACAAATATTTTATGAGTTCTGCATGCTGCATGAAAGGACAAACTTACTGAAAGAATGGGACGAATCGCGCAATTTTCCGCTCACGCCGGACACCGTTTCCTACGGCAGCAAGAAAAAAGTCCGGTGGACGTGTGAAAACGGCCATTCGTGGCAGGCGACGGTGCATGTGCGCTCCGAGGGGAGCGGCTGTCCGTACTGCGCAGGGCGAAAGGTCCTGCCCGGCTTCAACGATTTGGAAACGCTCTATCCCGACGTGGCCGCGCAGTGGGACCGCGAGAAAAACGGCCCGCTTTCGCCGCGCGACGTCTCCACGGGCTCGAAGATCCGCATCTGGTGGCGCTGTCCGGAGGGGCACTCGTGGCAGTCGCCCGTCGCCTCGCGCACGGCGTGGGGGCACGGATGTCCCGTGTGCGCGGGCAAGACGATCGTCACGGGCGAAAATGACCTTGCCCACCTCCAGCCCGAGGTCGCCGCACAGTGGGATAAGCGCAAAAACGGGTGCCTGAAGCCCAGCGATGTCGCCGTCAGTTCCAACCGTCCCGCTTGGTGGCGCTGCGAGCTGGGACATTCCTACCGCGCCACGGTCTCGTCGCGCACGCAGCGCAAAACCGGATGTCCTTATTGCGCGGGACGCAAGGTGCTCAAAGGCTTCAACGATCTGAAAACACTCTGTCCCGGCGTTGCCGCGCAGTGGCACCCGTCGCTCAACGGCGCGCTGACACCGGAGATGGTCACGCCCGGCAGCAACAA
>ERZ772831.1567-NODE-1567-length-21034-cov-17.350589_pt1 | contig 21034 bp, 24 predicted proteins | sample MGYA00580858_ERZ772831 | MGnify/ENA primary metagenome ERZ772831 (study PRJEB29015, sample SAMEA2737694) | human gut metagenome | biome: human gut; feature: human-associated habitat; material: faeces | place: China | collected 2012 ... | reverse complement strand
TATTATTATACGCTATTTCTCGTCAAAAATCAACCATTTGTTGTGACAGAGCCTTGGAAAAATATCATTTCGCTTTATTAATTGATAAAAAGCTGTCGCTTATGCGGCGGCTTTTTTTATGCCAGCCTTCTCTATGAAGGGGAGGTGACAAACGGGTCGACAGTCTGGTCCACTACGGACACCTGATCCTCTTTGATGTGCCAAGTTACCGCATGGAACATAACCTAATACATCAGGACAGCGCAGCTTCCAACCATTGATTTACCGTCTCGCCGAAAAAAGGGATTTCCCCACGGTGATTTGAGGGAATTATGACGGTGAAAAGCGGGAAAATGCTTGATAAAAAACATACGCTTACAATTATCCTTATTAATCATAATAAAAAAACAATATTTGTACAATCTGTACATGAAAATGTTTGAAATGTCTTGCAGGGGGGGACTTTAGTGTTAAAGTATATATAAAGAATAAATATTAACGGGATAAGGGGAGAGGGCGTTGAATAAAGAGCAACAACATAGAAATATAAAAGCTTTAAATAATCTTTTTGCGACTATAAACAAGAATTTTGAGAGAGATGTTAATTGGGAAAACGTAGTTGACATGGATGAAAATAAAATTAATCTTGACAATAAATTTCAGTTTGGCAGTAATTCAGTCTATGAAACGTTTATAAATTTAAATATAGATGAACAAACAGTATGTCTTACGCCAAAAAAACCTTTAGATGCTACGGAATTGAGTGTAATGGTGACTTGCGATGGAAAAAATATCGGTGTTTTAAGTAGATGATGAGTATTTTCCCTGCCAAGTCAGCTATATCAGTTATCTACAGAAGCTGCGTAAAAGTTGTAAAGTGCTGTAAATAGATAAAACAGATAAATATCCTTGATAGGAGAACAGAACTATTATAATAAACATTAAATATGATTCATCTAAGTATTAGATTCAATACTATGATATAGGAGATGGTATTTATGGATTTTAAAGAAAAAGAAGCTATTATGAATTCTTCCAGTGTTGCTGGCGAATCGATTTCCGTGAGTGAAAGTGATGTAAATGATTTCTTAAGTTTTCTTGAATCTGAAGAAACTTATTTAGATACTGGGTTGGGTGCTTTCCATACAGATAACCATTCTAACTGGTAAAACACAAGAGCCACTGCAGCAATATAGTGGCTCTTATATTATCAGATGGATGATTAAGCATATTGGGGTTAAAATATGTATAATGATTATTTACCGCAGGGAAAAGACGCATTATTATTTAATGATATAAAATGTAATGTGGCGGGGCTATTCTTATGTTCGCAGATGATAATTGATGTAATGAAAATTATTGAGTATAAATTTGCAGCAAGATTGCCAATTTCAGAAATATATGGATCATTACCTGTTAAATGGAATTCAGGCAGGTTGATTTTATTTAAACAGAGAATTCAAAAAGATATAAAAAAAGAATTTGAGTTGTTGAAAGAAAATAAGATTATTCCAGTGCTTACGTTTTCTAACCCATTATTAAGTAAAAAGGATTTAGATGACGTTATTTGTAATGAATTGTTAGATAATATAGCACAGTATGGTGGAATTGTAATTGTAGCTAGTAATCTTCTGGAAGAATATATAAGAAATAGGTATCCTTCGCTAAAGATAGAGGCTTCGATTATAAAAACGGTATTATCGGATAAGTCAAGGACAACTAATTATTATAATGAATTATCTAAAAACTACTATAAATATGTGGTGCATGTTAATGATAATTCAAACTTCAGTTTGTTAAAAAAAATAAATAAAAAAAATGCAGAAATTATCTTGAATGAACGTTGTTATAGATTCTGCTCAATCAGAAGAGAACATTACCTGAGTATTGCGAATGAACAAATTTCTCAAAGCGAATCTAGATATAAGGATAATAATTTTTTAAATGTATGTCCGGCAATTCCAGAAACGAAGCAATTATATTCAAAGAGAAGAAATATTTCAATGACACTTGATGAGTATAAGGCAATACATAATCTGGGGTTCCTCAATTACAAAATACAGGGAAGAACGAATGGAATACATACAAATATTTTTGATTTATTAAGGTTTACATTAGAACCGTCCGTTGCATTTACCCAGGCTTTTCCAATCATAAGTGAATATATTGATGAGGTACAGTAAGTGGGAGAACTAAATTTAAGAAATAGCAGCAAAACTTTACAGATAATATTAAAAATTCCTGGTAATGGCTGCAATATAGATTGCGAGTATTGTTTTGAAAAGGAAAAACGAGTTTCACATGAATTTTTTAAACCAGATTTACTGGATAGAATAATTAATAAGGTAGATAATAATATCGTTATAACTTTTCATGGTGGAGAACCGTTATTAATCGGAAAAAAACGGTTCATAGATTTGTTGGAAGTAATTCGTCAGAAACCAGATAAGGTTGATGGTGTATTTATACAATCAAATGGTATACTTTTAGATGAAGAATGGGTAGACATACTATACCGACAGTATAAGGACTTAAATATTGAAATGTCCTTATCTTTGGACGGGAGCGAATCCATGAATCAGTTACGCGTTGATTATGATGGACATGGGACTTTTCAGCGAGTCATCGATTCATATGAATTACTTTATAAACATGGTATAAAAGCGGGCCTTTTATCGGTAATTTCAAAAAAATCATTGGATAAAGTCTCAGAATATGTGAATCTATTGTCTTTGATACCCAATATTAGCTTCGTCAAATTAAATGCTTTGTTTAATGTGAAGGAAAATAAACTTACTGCTGATAGTATAACGCCCTCACAATACGCTAATTTTATAATAGAAGTATCGAAAGCATATATAAAAGATAAGTTATATACTCGTTTTCCATTGGAGCCATTTTTAAGTATCGTGCAATTGATGAAAAATAAATCCAGTAGGTATTGTAATTATTCTAGTAGTAAGTGCTTCAATTTTATCAGCATTTATCCTGATGGTATGATAGGTCCATGTGATTGTTTGCCGGCTACGGATTTTTCTATTGCTTGTGATGAATCAGAAAGTCTCGAAGATGCTATCGATAAAAGTATACATGGTGATGACTGTAAAGTGCTATTAAAACTCATGGAAGAGTGTAATGGATGCGATATCGTGGATTTCTGTAATGGTGGATGTTTGTCTCAACGATACTATTTTAAAGATAATGAGATATTAAAGGCAGATTTTTGTCGATCAAAACATATGTTATATGTTTTTGGGAAAGCGGTAGTCAAAAATGATTGAATATAAATTAGAAACGAAAGCTATTTACATCAATTTTCCTTTTTGCAAGCATGCTTGTTCTTACTGCCATTATGTGCCCAATTTGTCGTTTGAGGTTTCCAAAATCCCTGATGAATATATTGAGCTGGTAATTGAAGAATTAAAGCAACGACAGATTAGCTTTCAAAATCAGAAATTAGAATCATTATATTTAGGCGGCGGAACGCCATCATTATTAACTGATAAACAGCTTGATATAATTTTTTCCTTTTTTGCTAAAGCGAATACTCGCTTCAAAGAAAAATCGATTGAGGTGCATCCTACTGATGTTAATTTTGATATTATAAATAATCCGTATTTTACACGATATTCAGTGGGAATTCAAAGCCTTGATGATACAGTTTTATCTAAATATAATAGAAAATATAATCACTCAACTGTGTCTACGTTACTGGCAAAAATTAAGAGTAGGCCGAATATAACGTTAAATATTGACTTTATTTTTCAATCAACGTTTAATGTAGAAAATTTATCGGAAATTATAACTTATCGTCCTGATACAATCACTATATATCCGGATACCAGGGGAAAGGGAATCAAAAGGTTAATCAATATATATGATACGTTAGATAAATTGCGATTATTTTTCGCGTCAACTGGCATGTATAAAGAGCTGGGGCATTCAGGCTTTATATACATATATCAACATTCTGCTCCATCGTGGTATGCAAAAGTGCAAAATGAGTTTCGGGGTAATATTATTGGAATTGGCAACAATGCTATCTCTGATATCGATGATAAAAGTTCCTTATCCGTATACAAGCTGGTTACGAAAACGATTATTTATAAGGAACGATATACAAAAGGGAGATTTATAAAAACATTAATTAGCTCTGCGGCGGTCGGTATTACTAAAAGAATGATTGATATGGCTATGCCAAAACTGTTGGAGACAAATCTGTTGCATACTTTGGAGAATAAACCAATCCATGAAAAACATGTAATTATAACTGATGATGACCTGATTTATATTCCAGAATATAATTATAATCTTTTTTATGATTTTCTTTATAACGAGTATGGTGAAGAATACGCTGCGATCTTTTTGAATTATATTTCATATGGAGACTCAAGTATTTCTGCAAAAGAATTCTTTGATTGTTTCAATTTTCGAATTGATAAAAGTATCTGTTTGCATAATGCTAAAGGTCTGATTAACAAAAAGAAGCAGATTCCTGATGTAAGAATATTGATTGAAGGTATTGATGGAAGTGGAAAAGATACTTTTGCAGCTTTATTAGCAGATGCGTTAAAAAAACGGTTTTATCTGGAGCCTGGAAGATCAATATCAATTGTGGGACAACCTGTGTCTAGACTTTCTCACGGGGAAAAAGCAAAGAAATTTATTGAAGAAAGAAAATTCGATAATGACATGAATGATGTGGTTGAGGATTTAACTATTAATCGACTTCATAGTGAAGAAGAGTTTTCAAAAACAAAAGGGATTCTTATATGTATCCGTGGCATACTTACGGATTTGGCAACTCTGAAAGCAGTATTCCATAGGGAAAATTCATCCTTGCTTGGTTTGAAGAGTAGATATGACTATGCGTTTATTATCACCATTGATCCCAAGATAGCATATGAGAGGGTAATAAAAAGAAAAGCACCCAAACAATGGCGAGAATCACTGAAATGGCTGAAGTTTTTTCAACACTACTATGAAACCTACCCGTTGGAGCACATAGCAGAAAAAACTCAAGTAATATATAACGATGATTTAAGTGAATTGCAAAAAGTTGTGAATGAAATTGCAGACGAAATATATATAAGTTGGTGAATAAATGCGAAGTAGAACCATTTTTATAAAACCTGTTGGAAACCGTTGCAATATGAGATGCAGGTATTGTTTTGAACAAAATGATGTATGTGATAATAAGAAAATGTCTTTAACGCTTGAGGATACAATATCGTATTTAGACAAGTATAAAAGGTATGACTATATTTTTATAGTATTTCATGGTGGAGAACCATTATTGGCAGGAGAAGATTATTATCGTCAAATCTTAAGTTATATTTCAAATGTATTTAGAGGGGGAGTTTATGTTCAAATTCAAACAAACGGCTCTCTACTTAAAAACTCGTGGATAACTTTATTTAAATATTATAGAGATATTCTTTCGATATCTATATCAATTGATCCAATTGGAAATAAAGATTTAAGATATTGTGGTAATGAAAAATTACGCAATGACATAATTGAAAATGTAAGTAAAATTACGTCTGAGTTGGACAACACAGGAGTTATTTCGGTAATGCATAGGTATAACAAGAATGCTTTTATTAAATTCATCGAGAAAATTAGTTGTTTGAATATCAAAAATATTACAATTAATAAAGCAAGGTATAGCATTGATTCTGGAATCGATATCACAGAATCAGAATACAGTCGCGAATTAATAAGAATTGCTCAATATTGGATACGTACGAAGCTCTATAGAAAATTACATATACAACCACTCAATGCACTCCTCTCGAAGAATAATAAAATCTGTTTATTTTTGAATGATGTAAATAAGTGCAGAAATTTTAGTGTCATTGAACCTGGCTTACAATATGATCATTGTTATCACATACAAAATCTTAAATCACAAATGGATAAAAAATGCACAGAATGCTCTATTTTGGATTTTTGTGGAGGCGGATGTCTGGCAGAAAAAAATGATGACAATTTTTGCAAAGGGAGATTTATATTATATGATTTTATAAGCTTTTTGAGCAGTCACTATAGAACGGATTGTAAGAAGTAAAAAATCTTTGGCCACAAATCTCTATTAGAAATTGTATCATCAGGACATTTTTATGGAACGTTTATTTTTACAATGTAAGCAAGGTGAAAATCTTGTTTATTGTTTACAAATATATTGTATCAAATATATTGTATAAGGAGCTTAAAATATGGAAATTAAGAATTTAAGACTCAATAATATTAATGATTTGAGTTATACTATCGATATAAATTCTTCATTATCTGTAGCAGGTTTGTCTGGATCGGGAAAAACTTCGTTTTGTTCAACTATTTCAGAAGAATCATTACGTCGAGTTATAAAATTATTGCCTAAATCAGAATATAACTTTTTGTTCCCTGATTTGCTGAAAAAAAAATATACATATGATTCGATTACAAATCTTCCATTAACGTTTTTTCTAGGAAAACCTATTGCTTCATCCAACCCAAGATCGACTGTTGGAACGCATACAGGAATATTTGCACACATCAGGCAAGTGTTTGCAGAAAAATATCATATAGGAAAAGAAACATTTTCGTTTAATAATTCATTTTTATGGTGTCCCAAGTGCAAAGGCCGAGGATCAACAGCCGGCAATGAGTGTACGCAATGTCACGGGACTCGTTATTCTAACAAGTCTGAACAGTATACACTTTTATTGAAGAAAAGAGAAATAACTATTTCAGCAGTCAATCAGCTCAATTTTTATGAGCTAAAAGACGTTGAGAATGACTTGTATTTCGGTAGTAAAGAAAAGAAATTAATCGATACGATAATCAATTTAAAGATAGGATATTTAGATTTAAACCGGACTATCAGCACACTGTCTGGCGGTGAGCGACTTAGGCTGTTATTAGCAGAATTTCTTATTTCATGTGAGAATTGCCTGCTGATTTTAGATGAGATTTCCTCAGGTGTAGATATTGAAACATTAAAAGTTATTCTCGAAGAAGTAAGAAAATTGGGGACGAACAATCAAATCTGGCTTATAGATCATTCGGATGTTGTCCTTGATTCAACAGAGAAAACTATTTATTTTGGACCAGGCAGTGGCGAGAATGGTGGGAAAATAGTTGAGCAATCACCAAGGCATTTACCCGAAGACAGACCAATTATTACTGAAGAGCCAAATGAATTCTATATTGTAAAAAATCTAAAAAAAAGAAATATTGATATTAATTCTTTGTGTATACCTAAAAATAGGCTTACCGTTATCACTGGAGAGTCAGGCTGCGGAAAATCAACTTTGATTAATGATTGTTTTCCTATTGCTTTTAAGAAACAATTCAAAAAAGCTTCGTACGTGGTTATAGGTCAATCGAGAAATAAGTCTGTAACCTCTAAATCCACAATAGCTACTTTTTTGGATATAAAAAAATGCTTGCTTAAATATAAAAATATTAATTCTAAATATTCAATAGATGATTTATTAGAGGCTAAAGTCAAATTTGATATTAAATCTTTGAAACGAATTCAGTTATTGCATGATTTAGGGGTGGGATATTTAACCGTTGGTCGTACTATTCAATCCTTATCTTCTGGTGAGTTCCAGTGTATTCATATGGTTTCTTGCCTCTTCGAAAATCATAGCGGTGAGACTATATTAGCGTTTGATGAACCGTCGGCAGGATTATCACAAAATATATTAAATAATTTTCTTTTTACCATAAGGAAAGTAATAGCAGAAACGACTGCAACGATTTTGATGATAGAACACAATAAGTTCTTGATAAATAATGCAGATTTTATTATTGACTTTGGAAAAAGAAGTGATGAAATAATATCTGTTTTGGACATTAGGAAAAACACGTATACTAATTCAATGCCGACGACTGAAAAACAGTCTGTAAAAACAATTACGGGATTAATTCGGACTAAAAAAGGAATCAAATACTTAAAAAATCATAATGAGGCAACTTTCTTTACTGCGGAAAACCAATTCAAAGGGGGGGTGTTAAAACAGATATCGCCAACAGCGCAGTGGATTTATAAAGATTATACAACATTACCGATAAAACCAATAATTGCTATTGACTTCGAAAAGAATTTGTATAGCCAAAATACTTATCTTTTTGAAATTTCTGATTATGTCAACAATATCACACAAAAATATTTCCATGAAAATATATTAGATTTTGATTTGCTTAATAAAAATAATCAATGCCTTTGTTGTAAGGGGAAATCACGCATCACTGTTTTTGATATTGATGTTGTTATTCAGGATAAAACAAAGGGAATTTGGGATGGTTTATTCAAATCTGAAGTCATGACTGAATTGAAGCGGTATAACTTTTCAAAGATAAAATTTCTCTTTAAAGAAATAAAAAAAGAAAAGAAATATGTTTTGGATAAATCATTCGACAAAATGACTGTGGATGAAAAAAATGTATTCTTGTATGGTTTTTGGGATAAAGACTTTTATGATTCGCAAAAACAGACTCACAGAATGTGGAGAGGTATACTCTTTTTAATTCAAAAATACATGCGTGAGTCCAAGTCCATGATAAAGGAGGTCATAAAAGAAAATAGCCATTCAATCGTATGTCCTATTTGTCATGGCTCGATAATTAAATCTCATGATACGTATGTGGTAGGAGAAAAAGACATTAGGGCGGTGCTCACTGGATCGATTGAAGAGAACTTAGAAATATTGAAAAAGATTCCGTTAACTGAAGAGATTAGCAAAATTACTGGACCGAATGCAAAGCTTAATGATGATGTGGCAACATATCCATTAGAAAAACAAGTTTATCTGAAATGCTTGGAATTGAAAAATTCTGATTTGTACGGTTTTACAATCGTTTTGAATAATATTAACCCATTTAAAGAAGTAGCCTTTAAATACTTAGATGAAGTTGCTAAAAACAATGAAATTGTTGTTTGTGATCATGAAGGGGTGACATTAACAAAAACGGATATTATCAAAAAATATTTTAGCTCGGGAAAATTAAAGAAACTTACTTATATATATGAGATGGCAAATTATACAAGAATTAGTACGCAGCTAAATAAAATCAAAAAAACACATCCATGTGCTTATTGCAAAGGAAAAGGCGTAATTAAAGAAAATAGTATTTTTGAGGGTGTTGATACTACTGAGACAGTATGTACATCTTGCGGGGCTACGGGTATTTCTCAAGATGGGTTAAACTTATTAGTGGAAGGTATTCCAGTATCTACTTGGCTCTTTGGAAAATTGTCTGATTTAAATACGATAAAGGAAATTAATTCCCAATTAGCTGAGCTGCCACTTATGAAAAAAATAAAGGATTTAAACAAAATAGAACTTTTATCCATCGTTGCTTATTATGATAAGTAGGGATAGAAAGGTAGTAGATATGTTATCGTATGATGTAAAAGTTGGTTATTCTTGCAACAATAGATGCAAGCATTGTGTTATTGATGACAGTAAGGATAAATTGATTGCTCAGAAAGAGAAAATTGATTTATCAACAGACGAATGTTTATCATTGATTAAGAATGCTGCTAAGAATAATGCGGATGGCGTTGTTCTCACTGGTGGCGAAGTATCCATCAGAAAAGATTTTGATGTATTATTGAATGAGTGTTTGAAAAATAATCTAGCAATTACTGTACAAACAAATGGCAGACGCTTTGCGACAGATTCAATGATTCGATTAATTAAACCAATAAAAAACATTCGATTTATTATTGCACTTCATGGATCAAATGCCAGTACACATGATGCTATTACCCAGATTAAAGGAAGTTTTGCTGAGACGTGTTCTGCGATACAGAAGTTACGGCAAATTAATAAATTTGTGGTTATCAAGGTAGTAATATCCAAGATAAACATGAAGGAATTGCCAGATTTAGTATCATTGGTTGCTAAATTGAGAGCTCAATATATATGTTTTGCGTTCCCTCATGGGCAAGGTGCTGCACGTAAAAACTTTGAAGAAGTCATACCTAGGTACAATGATTTAAAACCGATTTTTGAATCATTAATTCAGATTGCTCATAATAACAAAATCAATGTGGAGTTCGAAACGGTACCTTTCTGTATTATTCCTAAGCACATGAAATTAGTAGGAGAACTGAAATATTTGAAAGGTTCAGCCATGTTTACTCAGGTTAGGGAAGATACCAAAGATTGGAATGATGTAAGACACTCTATAAAGAAAAAACCGGGAACATGCCAAAGCTGTGCCATGAATTCTATATGTGAAGGTCCCTGGAATGAGTATATTCATACCTTCGGTGGTAATGAATTTAAACCGATAATATTAGGTAATGATCAAAAGCGACTGTTGAAAAAAGCGATTGAAATATTTATGAAGGAGTGAGTGTTATAAATAGAAAATAAATCAGTGTATAGAAAAGCCCAAGAATTATGCTATCCCTTGTTTATAAGCAAGATTTTAGCATCTGTGATATTTTTAAAGGATAATGATAATGGCAGACAAGAAAAGTGCGGAAAGTTCGGGCCATAATCGCCTTCATCAATGATGAGAAAAGCGTGAAGATTTACGAAAACGCTCGGAATATTACGCCGGTAGCATACCAGTTGGAAGCAGAAGTCTACGGCAAAGGCATTGAAATGTGGCTGCGCCGCGTCCATTTGAATCTGATTAGAAGGGCTGCGCACGAAGGTATCGCCAAAAAGGCTGATTTATGTTAGGCTAAAAACATAAATCAGCTTTTTTGGTATTTGTGATATTTTTAAAGAGGGTAATGGCTATGGCAGACAAGAAAAATGAGGAAAATCCGGGTATTGTTTATGGGAACGTGAGCAATGGTCTGACTTCGTACGGTGACAACAAACTGCATGGCACACAGGGGCATGGTTATGCGGCAGAACGGGCGAATACGCTGTATGATATCCTGCATGGTGACAGCGCGGTCATTCTTGGAGATGATAATGCCAAAAACGGGGCAGATCGTTTGGTGAATGGCGTCAGCATTCAATCGAAATACTGCGTCAACGGCAAGGGCTGCATCAATGCCTGTTTTGAAAATGGCAGGTTTCGCTATTTCAATGCCGATGGTACGCCTATGGTCATTGAAGTGCCGGCAGATGAGAAAATTTATAATGAGGCCGTAAAAGTGATGGAACAGCGTATTCGTCACGGTGATGTACCCGGGGTGACCGACCCGGCCAAAGCCAAGGAACTGGTGCGGCGCGGTCATTTTACATATTCCCAGGCAAAGAATATCGCCAAGGCCGGAACGGTAGAGTCCCTGACGTATGATGCGGCCAACGGTATGATTGTCTCTGCTTCTGCCTTTGGTATCAGCGCGACCCTTTCGTTTGCCGTGGCGGTCTGGAATGGTGAAGACGTCGAAAGCGCGCTGGAAAGTGCCGTTTACAGCGGCCTCAAAGTCGGCGGCGTGACTTTTTTGACCTCCATTTTGTCGGGACAGGCTTCGAAAGCCGGGCTCAACGTCCTCTTGAAAGATTCCAGTGATGCTGTGGTCAGAGCGATGGGGCCGAAGGTTTCTGCTTATATCGCGAATGCCCTGCGCTCAGGCAAGAATATTTACGGCGTTGCTGCCATGAACAGTACGGCCAAGCTTTTACGGAGCAACATCGTTACTTCTGTCATTTCCGTGGCCGTGCTGTCTTCCGTGGATGTAGACAATCTCTTCCGCGGCCGGATTTCCGGAGCGCAGCTCTTCAAAAATGTGTCGCGTACAGCTGCTTCTGTGGCCGGCGGTTCTGCAGGCTGGGTAGCCGGTGCGACGATTGGTTCAATATTAGGTCCTATCGGTACGGTCGTCGGAGGACTTGCCGGCGCTTATCTCGGCGGCAGTGCTGCTGATACGGGTGCCAAAAAAGTTTTGGATCAGTTTATCGAAGAAGATGCGGAACAGATGATTAAAATCATCCGGGACGAATTCACGCGGCTGGCGCAGGATAATCTTCTCGGTAAAGAAGAAGGGAAGAAAGCTGTCGAATGGCTCAGTCAAGATTTGACCGGCGATCTCTTAAAGCGAATGTATGCCAGCGGTGATGAATCGGAGCAGCGGCAGTTTGCCGGAAACCTTGTGCAGGCGGAAATCGATAAAGTAATTGCGAAAAGAGAAAAAGTCAGCCCTTTGACCAGCGATGATATGCAAAAGGGATTGGCATTGCTTTTAGAATAAGGAGGATTATTTAAAAATGGGGGCGGCGATAGTTGATGCCTTTGCCGGGGTGATTAAATGGTTCATTTTACAACCTCTGGGACAGTTTTTAATTCAGTATTTATGTCCTGGCTCGTCTAATTAATAGGACGATTACGATATAAGAGAAGGTGATGATTTGAAGCAAGATAAGGTTTCGCGGGTACTGGGGCTGTATTCGCAGCTTTTGGTCGGTCAGACTGTGCAGAAGGCGGCAGCTGACCGGATTAAGACCATGGAGGTCGAGAAGGAGACCTTCCGTATTCCTTACAATCGGCGCTTCCAGGAAGGGGAGTTCCGCAAGCATGTCCAGTTCATGTACGGCGGCCGCCTGCAGCGCGTCACTTTTACCTATACAGGCTATGACATCGACGCCATCCTCGACCGCCTGCCGATGGCGAAAATCCTGAGCGAAGACGACGGGACGTACCAGCTGGAAGCATGTAGTTTGCAGTCAAAACGTTGCTATGATTCACCTTGACGGAGGGCTGCGAGTAACGTTATAATAAACATGAAAGAGGTCCTGCCGATAGACGGTTGGTCCCAAGATAATTAAACTACAAGAATAGCCGCTTAAGTTGGAAGCCTGGGCGGTTATTTTTGTGTTTTATTTGAGTTTTGACCCATGGCATAACCGATTGCAAAAGCGGCCATGCCGAATGAGAGAATGTTAATAAACATGTCTACTGTAAGAGTCATTGTCATCCCCTCCTTTCCGATTGGATTGGAGGGTTCACACAAGATCCCTCCTTAGAAAGAAAGGGACCAACCGCCTACCGTTTCAGGCAGAACCTCGAAATAAGTATAGCATAGGCATTTATTTTCGTCTATAACGACCATGTACACCATTTTTGCCAGAACGGTGACGCTTTACTCGGATTCAGATGCGGCTGCGCCGCGACAGACTCAAACTGACAATGACGCCTCGGGTGGCCCCTGCGGCGCATAGCGGGCGCCCGATTATGGGCGCCCCTACGAAATCGCATGCAGGCGATATTAAATAATTACACGGCCGAAGGCCTTGTGCGTAGGGGCTGCCATATCGGCAGCCCGCGTGAATTCTGTATATAGCCGGAATTTATGACATGTGGCACACGGTCGTAATACAATCCAGAGTTTCAGGATGCGCAGCATCCATCTGAGCCCGAGTGTAGCGATGCGCCAGCGAGCCCGTTTCGCCAACGACGAACGATGAACGAATCAAGAAAGAACCCCTCCACCACTACGTGGTCCCCCTCCCCTTCACAGGGGAGGCTTTCCGGACTGCGGACGGCGGCGCCGCAAGGCGCCTACTGCTCTTTGCTGCTAACAGGCTATGCACAGGATTCGCAGCGGGCGTCCGATTATGGTCGCCCCTACAGCTGCTCTCCGCTGACCTTCTCTGCTTCTCCCTGCTTTCCTCTCTATGAAATACATAAATAGAATATCCAGCTCTATAATATAAGCATTTCACATTTCATTTATCGCTTGTTACAATAAAACTGTAAAGAATTGAGGCTTTTGGTTTTCAGAATGAAGGAGCATGACGATGAAGAAGATGCTGATTGTTTATTATAGTTGGAGCAATGGGAACACCGCGAAGATTGCGGCTCAGCTGCAGCGGGCTGCCGGCGCTGATATGGAACGAATTGAAACGCTTCATCCTTATGAAGGCAGCTATGACGATGTCGTGGCTCAGGGCCAGCGGGAAGTAAACAGCGGCTTCATGCCGGAAATCAAGGCCCTGCCGTATGATACGGCGGATTATGACGTCATTGCCGTAGGTACGCCGACCTGGTGGTATACGATGGCGCCGGCGGTCAAGTCCTTTTTGGCGGATCGTGATTTCAGCGGCAAGCAGGTTATCCTTTTCCAGACCCACGGCGGCTGGCCCGGCCATGCGCTGAAAGATATGGAAAAGGCCTGCCAGGACGCGTCTTTCGGTCCGTCACTGGCGGTACAGTTCGATTCGACCGGCGGCAGTAAGTTGGTGACAGCTGCACAGGCCATCGATGATTGGATTGAGGAAGTGAAGCAGCGTTTATAGGAGGGAGTAAGTACTATGAAAAATGATGAAAAGAAAGCCGTAAAAATCGTACAGACTGCCGGTCGGCAGCAGCTCGGCAAGTTCGCCCCGGATTTTGCCCGTTATAATGATGACATCCTCTTCGGCGAAGTGTGGAGCAAGAACGATGTCCTTTCCCTGCACGACCGCAGCATCGTCACCGTCTCGGCCCTGATCGCTCAGGGGATTACAGACAGTTCTCTGAAATATCACATTCAGACGGCCAAGAAGAACGGCGTCACGAAAGAAGAAATGGCAGAAATCATCACCCAGCTCGGTTTCTACAGCGGCTGGCCCAAAGCCTGGGCGGCCTTCAATTATGCTAAGGAAGTCTACGGGGAGTAAAACAAGGTTTCAGGAGGTGGATGCCATGGATGAGAAAGTACGGCAGAACCTGGTCGATGCGGGCTGTTCTGACTGCTTCATTGCTTCTTATGAAGCAGCAGGAAGCTGCGGTGAACGGCTCTGTCGGTTGCGGCAGCACCGGAAAGAACTGTTAGACCGTATACACGACGGCCAGCGCCAGCTCGATTGTCTCGATTATTTGATTTATCAGGTGAAAAGAGGAGAAACATGAATTTAGAAGAAATCAAAAAGAAAGGTCCCTTTGCCATTGGCGGGGAAAATGTCGATTACGCCCAGTATTTCGACGGCACGAGTTATCTCAATATGCTCTCACTGAAACAGGTCGTCGTCGGCAATGTGACCTTTGAAGCGGGCTGCCGCAATCACTGGCACATCCACCACGCGACAAAAGGCGGCGGACAGATGCTCTTGGTTACGGCCGGCCGCGGCTGGTATCAGGAATGGGGGAAACCGGCCCAGGCGCTCCATGCCGGCGACGTCGTCCACATCCCGCCGGAAGTCAAGCACTGGCACGGCGCCGCAAAAGACAGCGCTTTCCAGCACCTGGCCATCGAAGTGCCCGGCGAAAATACGAGCAACGAATGGTGTGAAGCCGTCAGCGACGCTGACTACGATGCATTGCCTTAAAAGATAGTTTGTAGTTTTTAGTTTTTAGTGTGGAGAGGAGCATTTGTCATGTTGAAGAAAATCCTGACTTTGGCTTTGGGAGTTTTTATGATTTTCGGCCTGGCTGCCTGCGGCAGTTCTAATAGTGCTGACGCCTCTTCCGGCGCATCCGGCAAGAGTGAAGCATCGGCCCAGGCTCCGACTAAGGGCAATGGCAAGACGTTGGTCGTCTATTATTCGGCCGGCGGCCATACGAAGAACGTCGCCAATTATATCGCTAAAGCGACCAACGGCGATGTCCTGGAATTGAAACCGGCGAACGATTATACCGATGCCGACTTGGATTACAACAATAAAGACAGCCGCGTCTATAAAGAACACGACGATGTCAGCCTGCGCGACATTCCCTTGGTCAAGGATAAAGCCGACAACTGGGAAGGCTACGATACGGTCTTTATCGGGTATCCTATTTGGTGGGGCATCGCTGCCTGGCCGGTAGATACTTTTGTTAAGCACAATGACTTCAGTGGCAAGACGGTCATCCCCTTTACCACGTCGGCCAGTTCGGGCCTCGGCGACAGCGGCAGCCAGCTGCAGCAGATGGCTGGCACGGGCAGCTGGCTGGAAGGCAAGCGTTTCCCGTCCAATGTGTCGGAAAGTACGGTTCAGCAGTGGGTTCAGAGCCTGAATCGCTGATAGAAAAAGAAGGAGGTTGTCTGAATAAGGCAGCCTTCTTTTTATTTAAATAATCATAGTAAAAAAGCATTGATTAATAAAGTTCATAGGTATTTGTTATTCAATAGATAGCAATGTATACTGTAATCAAGCAATAGAGAGTTTCAAAAGTGTTGAAAAAGGAGTATGTAACATGAAAAAATATCAGAAAGCCTTATTAATAGCGGCTGCTTTATGTGTGAGTACCTTTCCCTTTTCTGGATTCGGCACGGGTGCCGCATATGCGGCGACACCGGCAGCGGTTTTGCAGGCGAGATCGCAGATGAAACAGTCTTCCATCAGCGAATTAACGAATGATACACGGGTATTCAAGGTTGACCCCAAGATTGAAGCGAAGAATGTCCGCTTTCAGAACCGTTATGGTTTCGACATCGCTGGCCACCTTTATTTGCCGAAAAATTTCGATGCCCAGAAGCAATATAAAGCCGTCGTCGTTTCGGGGCCTTTCGGCGCTGTCAAAGAACAATCTTCCGGCTTATATGCTCAGGAAATGGCAAAACACGGATATGTTGCTGTCGCCTTTGATCCGTCCATGACTGGAGAAAGCGGGGGCACGCGCCGTAATATGGCTTCGCCTGATATCTTTGTAGAAGATTATAGTGCTGCTGTCGATTTCATCAGTAATTTGAAATTCGTCAATCCCGATAAAGTAGGGGCTATTGGCATCTGTGGTCTGTCCGGTATGGCCCTGACGGCTGCTGCCAATGACACGCGCATCAAAGCCGTCGCAACTTCAGCGATGTATGATATGTCCGACAGTATCCGCAATCACTATCAAGGAGATTACTATACGCCGGAACAGCGGGAAAAAGTGAAGGAACATTTGGCTGTTATGCGGGACAAAGAAGCCAAAGAAGGGCAAGCTATCCCGGGATCGCATGAACTGGCCGTCGATGCGCAGGGACATGTCATTTCTCATGATACGATGTTTCCAGACAAACTGCCAGCCGATGCAAATAGTGTAGTGAAAGGATTTTATGATTATTACGTAGGGCGGGCATATCATCCGCGGTCCATCAACTCCAATACACTGGCCTGGGATTCGACGACGCCTTATGGGTTCTTCAACTTCTCTCTCATGGAACACATTGATGAAATCAGCCCGCGTCCGGTCCTGCTCATTACCGGTGAGAAAGCTCACTCGAAATACTTTGCCGATGCGGCGTATGCTAAATTGAAGGCTCCGAAACGGGAAATCGTTGTTCCCGGGGCTACGCATACCGATTTATATGATCAGATGGATAAGATTCCTTTTGCCGATTTGGTCCAATTTTTTGACGATGCCTTGAAATAAAAGTAAGCACCTTAGAAAGGAGCCTTCATATGTTATCTTTATCGCAAGCCTTGAAACGATGGAGCCGGGAGCCGGTCATCGGTACGACAGCAGACGAAATTGAAACCATGCGCTTTTACAGCCGACAGGCGCAGGAGATTCTCATGGAAATCAATACACAGTACCATGAACCGGAAGTACTGCGCCAACTTTTTTCACGGCTCATCGGCCGTCCTGTCGATGATACATTTGCCTTCTTTCCACCGTTTTATACGGATTTCGGCAAGAATATCCATCTTGGCAAGAATGTCTTCTTCAATAGCGGCTGCAAGTTCCAGGACCAGGGAGGTATTTTCATCGGCGATAATGTCCTCATTGGACATAATGTTGTCCTAGCTACGCTCAATCATCATCCAGCCCCGGATAAACGGAGTGAGCTCATGCCGGGTCGGATCGTCCTGCATGAAGGCGTCTGGATTGGGGCTAATGCGACCATAACAGCTGGGGTCACTGTCGGCCGTTATGCCATCGTCGCAGCCGGTGCCGTCGTGAACCGGGACGTCCCACCGTATACTGTCGTCGGCGGCGTACCGGCTCACTTTATCAAAAACATTGAACAGTGAGGTTCAAAGCTGGCTTATTTTTTCTGCCTCTTCCTTCAAGAGATGGATGAATTGCTGGGTCCCTTTAGAGAATAATTGGAATCGTTTCCATACGATGAACAGGGTATCCTCCAACAACGGGTCCAAGAGGCGGAAGCAGAGCGCCGGGTCATAGGGTGGCACGTTGATGATTTTTTCCAACATGATGCAGGACCCCAGCCCTTCGCGGACCATGAGGGATGCATTATAGGCCAGATTGTAGGTTGCCTGGATGTTCAATTCGGCAAAGGGCTTTTTTATCCATGTCTGCAATTTATTGCCATGGCTGTTGGCTTGCAATACCTGCTGGGACAGGATGAGATTTTCCGACCATAAATCTTGCGGCCGGATTGCCTCCCTGGCTGCCAGCGGGTGGCTGCGCTGCAAAAGAAGGCCCCAGTGATCGGTGTATGGGCAGGGCAGGACCTCATATTTTTCCGTATCGACATGACCGTAGACGACGGCGACGTCGATGAGTCCTTTGTCGAGGGCTTCCATGATGGCCTGTCCATCGCCACTGGTAACGTGGAAATGGAGGTTCTTGTAGTGGCTTTGCAGTTTATGGGCAGTCTGCATGATGAAGCGGACACTGTCGGATTCAGACGAACCGATGCGGATGTTTCCGTTTAGTTCCGTATCGTCACTGCGCAGTTCCTGTTCCGTATGGCTGGCTAAAGACAGGATTTCTTCAGCCCGCTTTTTCAGGAATAGGCCTTCCTCGGTGAGCGTAATGCGACGGGGGCCGCGGATCATCAGTTCTTTTCCCAGCATCTCTTCCATGTCACGCAACTGCCGCGACAGTGTCGGCTGGGACAAGTGCAGGGCTTCGGCTGCGTGGGTAATGCTTTCTTCTCGGGCGACGGTGAGGAAATAATTGAGTACCCGTAAATCTAACATCATTATCAATCCTTTCCGGGTAGATGAATCTCTTCCTTCAGGCCTTTCAAAAAGGCTTCGCACGTCGGCGACAGGAGCTGGTATTTTTTTCAGGCTGCGAGACATGAGACAGTGACGGCTGGTTCCAAGGGGATAAAAACCAAATCCGGTGTCTGGAGTTGGAAGAGCTTTTTACCTAATTCCTGTTCCAAATCAGCCATCTGCCGGGACAACGTCGGCTGTGTGATGTGCAGCAGATTGGCTGCTCCCGTCATATTCTGTTCCCTGGCGACGGCCAGGAAGTATTGCAGGGTCCGTATTTCCATGATGTCACTCCTATAGGCTGATTTTTCTTTAGTATACGCCTTTTGGAAGGGCCTTACAATAAAGGTGTCATATCATAAATGACATGGAACTGTAACCGTTCTTGAGTTGTTGTTTGTCCTTCTCCGGAGTATAATAAATCGTACTTTCTGATTTGTTCCTTCGGGGGGAGGATTTTTTTATGGATTACATTGTCAATACGTTTACTTATGAGCTGGAACACGGCGGGCCGCACGTGCATTTCCTGGCCTTTATTTTATTTATCATCATCGGCATCGCCATCCTGCACGGCGTCTTCCGGGGCGTCATCGAGGTATTGAGCCGCGTGACGAAAGTCCCGCGGGACAGCTGGCGCAATGTCTTCCGCTTCATGCCGACCCTGTTGGGCATCCTCCTGGGAATCCGTCTGACCAAGGATATCCTCAATCTGCCCGATTTCGTCCAGCATATCTTGTCCTATCATTATCACAGTGTCGTCATCATTACGGTGACTTTCTTCTGCGCCCATACGGTATCGTCTTTCTTAAAAGACAAGCTATCCAAGAGCGGTGATAAGGCGGCGACGACGTCCATCTTGACGACCGTCGTCGATTTGTGCGTCTATCTGATGGGCGTCCTCTTCATCCTCAGTTCCTACGGCATCTCCATTTCACCGCTCCTGACGGCTCTCGGCGCCGGCGGCCTGGCATCGGCCCTGGCCTTGCAGGATACCTTAGCCAACCTCTTTTCCGGCATTACGACGCTCGTATCGAAACAGGTACACATGGGCGATTACATCCGGCTGGCCAGTGGGGAAGCGGGCCGTGTCGTCGACATGAACTGGCGTAATACGACAATCCGCACGGCGACGGGGAACATGGTCATCGTTCCGAATAAGAGCATCGCCACGGCGACGCTGACCAACTATGAACAGCCCTTGGCCGAATGTACCATTTCCATTCCCTTGACCATTACTTATGACAACGACTTGCAGCACGTCGAAGACGTCACCCTCGGCGTGGCCCGCCATATCCTGGATCACAGCGAATACGGCGTCACCGGCTTCGAGCCCCTCGTCCGCTATGACCAGATGGGGGAATACGGCATTTCCTTCAAAGTCGTCCTGCGTATCCGTAACATCGTCGACGAAGCCGTCCTCAAACATCAGTTCATCAAACGGATTTATCGTAGTTTCGCCAGAAGACTCCTTCCTCTTAGGTAGGGGATGAATGGCGATGGATTTCGCAGGTTCGATGCCTGCGAAATCCACCCTATGTCTTTTCCATCTTAGCCTTTTCACTTCGTCTACGGTATAATGGTAGATAACAGAGGAGGTGAATCCTAGATGTACTTGACGCAATCAAATGTCATCCGCGGCTTGTCGAAACAAGACTATACGATGCTCCGGGAAATGTGCCAATGCAGCAATAACCTGTACAATGTAGCGGTCTATACGATTCGGCAGCATTACTTCGATACCCAGCAATTCTTGCGGTACGAAAAAAATTACCCCATCTGCAAGAAAAATGAAAACTATGGCTTGTTGCAGGCCGGTGTCGCCCAGCAGATATTGAAGATGGCCGACCGCAGTTTTCGTTCTTTTTTCGGGCTTTTGCAGAAAGTCAGGTCAGGTGACTATGGTTCAAAGGATGTTCGTCTGCCGTACTATCGTGAAAAAGGAGGATGGTTCCCTCTCGTCTTGTCGACGAACGCCATCAACATTAAGAAGGGTTTCCTGACGGTGCCGATGAGCCGGGAATATGCGAAACGCCATAACGGGCATCGGATTCGGATTCCTGTTCCCGACAGACTGAAGGATAAGACGATTCAGGAAGTCCGCATCTGTCCCATGTATAACGGACGGTATTTTAAGATTCAGTATTGCTACTTACAGGACCCAGAACCGATGAAAACCTTGCCAGACCGTGTCCTGGCTATTGACTTGGGGCTGGACAATCTGGCCGCCTGCGTTACCAATACGGGGACGTCGTTCCTCATGGACGGTCGTAAACTCAAATCTATCAACCAGTATTGGA
>ERZ772831.1551-NODE-1551-length-21251-cov-24.459992_pt1 | contig 21251 bp, 16 predicted proteins | sample MGYA00580858_ERZ772831 | MGnify/ENA primary metagenome ERZ772831 (study PRJEB29015, sample SAMEA2737694) | human gut metagenome | biome: human gut; feature: human-associated habitat; material: faeces | place: China | collected 2012 ... | reverse complement strand
TTTGTTGCTCAGGAACTTATAAATAAAGTTAAATTATAGTGTTGCGGAATTAAGGTCATTATAAATTTGCCACCAGAAAGAACAAAAAATCTACCATTTAACGATTCTAAGAACTTACAAAGTTTAGAGGAAAGATAAAAGTAATGATTTCTAAAATCAACAAAAAAGTAAAAGACAAAAATCATAAAAGTAACTTTTCTAAGAACTTCAAAGTTTAAAAGAATAATAAAAGTAAATAATTCTAAGAACAAAATCATAAAACATAAGATTATGAAGCAAAAGATGATTATAACAATGATTGCCTGCATAGGATTTTCCTATTCGGCAATAGCCCAAAAGGCAGCCATCAAGACCAACCTCTTGTATGATGCAACAACCACCTTCAATCTTGGAGTTGAGTTCAGCCTTGCACCGAAATGGACATTCGATCTGTCGGGAAATTATAATCCTTGGTCTTTCTCTGACAATAAGAAGTGGAAACATTGGATTGTACAACCTGAAGCGCGATATTGGTTCTGCAACAAGATGATGGGGCACTTCCTTGGTTTCCATGCCTTGGGTGGACAGTATAATATAGGTAATATTGATGCAGACTTCATGTTACTGGGAACAGATTTCTCCAAGTTGAAAGAACATCGTTTCGAGGGATGGATGATAGGAGCCGGAATCGCATACGGCTACACCTGGACACTCTCCAAGCACTGGAACTTGGAAGCAGAGTTGGGATTAGGGTACGTTTTCTCCAAGTATGACCAATACGAATGTGAGAAATGCGGCGAGAAAGTAGAAAGTGACAAGAGCCACCACTACGTAGGCCCTACCAAGGCAGCCATCAACCTGGTGTATGTCTTCTAAACGACATCAGCAAGGTAGTATTCTTATCATTTAGGCATTACATTGTTTCTATCATTTAGTAAAAGACTTCAATTATGAGAACATTTCATATCATCAAATTAAGCCTCGCAGCAGCAGTCATTCTGCTCTGTATGCCTGCCAAAGCACAGCAATTGGTAGGTGGAAAAGTGAGCCTTCTCAACAAGGAAGTGAAAAAAACAGGCAATAACGTTGCTGTCAATATGGATTTCAAGCTTGACAACCTTCAGGTGAAAAGCAATAAGGGAACCGTCATCATCCCGATGATCGTCAACCAGCAAGATACGCTCAAAATGCCTGCGGTGGAAATCATGGGACGTAAACGCTACATCTATTACCAGCGCAACAACAAGACTGCCACCCAAAATCCACTTATCGTTACCAGACGTAACAATAAGGAAGCCCAGACCATACATTATGCTTATACAACTCCATATCGCGAGTGGATGAACAACTCACAACTCGTTGTCGGACAAGATGTCTGCGGATGTAACCAAGCTATTGTAGAAAACGGTTTGTTCAGCCGCATCGGTGAAGCCCTGCCAGGACCAATGAAATTGCAATATGCATACGTGAGACCTAAGGCAGAACCTATCAAGAACCGACAGGAAAAGGGTACGGCACAACTCAATTTTCATATCAATAAGGCAATTATCAACACAAAACTAAGCAACAACCAAGCTGAATTAGACAAGATGCGCAAGACCATCGACCTGGTGAAGAACGACGCAGACGTACACATCACTTCGATTACACTACATGGTTACGCCTCCCCAGACGGCAGCTATGCCAACAATGAGAAATTGGCTAAGAACCGTACTAAAGCCGTTTATGACTATCTGCGCAACCTCTATCCAGTGGAAAAGGAACTGTTCAAGTTCTCCTCTACTGCAGAAGACTGGCAGGGAGTGCGTGACTACGTAGGCAAGAACAACATCCCTCAGAAGGCAACCGTGCAGGACATCCTCAACAGCAACATGGGACCGGACGAAATGGAAAGAGCGATTGCAGCCAAGGCAGGAGATGCACACAGATATCTTATCAATCAAGTATATCCATCTTTGCGCCGCACCGAATATGAAATCAATTACGACGTAAGACATTTCAATCTCGAAGAAGCTCGCAAGATTATCAAGACCCGTCCACAAAAGCTATCCCTCGAAGAGATGTATGCCGTAGCCAACAGTTACGAAAAGGGAAGCAAGGAATACAATGAGGTATTTGATATCGCCGTAAAGATGTTCCCAGAGGAAGAACTTGCTAATCTCAACGCAGCCTATACTGCCATCGACAGAGGCGATAAGGTAAGCGCAGAGGATTACTTGAAGAAGGCAGGAAATGGTCCGGAAGTGGACAACGCTAAAGGCGCACTTGCTGTTCTGAAGAATGATTATCAGACTGCCAAGACCTACTTCGAAAAAGCTGATAAGGCTGGATTGAAGGAAGCCAAGATTAATCTTCAGGAACTTCTCAGAAGGATGTAATCAAAGAATGAATATCTATATATATAATGTATAGTAAAAGATGACTCATAAATTGTTAAGAGTTTTAAGTTTAAGAAGGTTTATAAAAAAAGCAAATAACTTTTGCTACAAAATATGCGAAACTTCTTTTTTAGAATTAAAGTATAAGTAAAATAATTGTTTAACGTTTTAAGAACTTAAGATTATGAAGAAATTTAATCTATTCGCAATGAGTATGTTAGCGATAGCAGCATTCACATTCAACAGTTGCAGCACTGACGATACAATGTCTCCTACCACTGGTCAGGAAACTGTAGATGGTTTCTATAACATGACTATCCAAGTAAAAGGTTCTGCTGGTGACGCTACCAGAACTATCCAATCTAACCCTGAAAACGGAACTGTAGAGGAAAGTGCCATCACATCGGGTACCATCTATATCTATCAAGGTACAGAAAGAATCTTCAAGAAGAACGTAACGGCAAACGACTGGAAGACAGCTCCTACTCAGACAACAGTTGGTGAGACCAAGCCTATCAAAGTGAGTGTAACCAAAGTGAAAGAGAACACACCATACACCGTTTACTTCTTGGCAAACGCAGAATTGGACAATCCTCTCGCAGCCAATGCAGCATTTGCAGGATCAACAGTCGGAGGTGCAAACTATGCAGGCAACAACCATTTCGTGATGTTCAACCAGAACGACAAGAACAAGCAGGCTGATCATAGTACTGTTACCTTTACAGCAGACAATAAGAACGAGGTTACCCCTGCCATTGCTACCCAGATCTCTCTCGACCGAGTTGTAGCAAGAGTAGATGCTCCTACCGTAGATGTAAACAAGATTGAAAGAAAGCCAGAAACTACCACCAAGAACTTTGAGGAATATCTGGAAGGTGTAGTTTATGACACATACGCACTGTCAAACTTGAACAACAACTCTTACGTAGTGCAGAATTGGAACACAACAGGTAAGTGGACACTCAATGCGCTGATTGCAGGAACTACTCCTTACTACAAGCCAACAACAGAGTACGGTACCAAGTATCAGGCTGCAGGTCTTGAGAATTTCACCACCAACGCCCGTACTCCTAAGAACTATATGTTTGAGAATACAACAACAGAAAAGGATGATGCAACATCAATCTACTTCTGCATCAAGGCCACATTGACAGAAAGTGCTAAGGCAAATGCAGACTTCGCAGATGGCACATTCTATCGCTATGACGGCAAGCTTTACACCCGTATCGCAGATTTGATGGCAGACGAGGAAGTAAGTAACCCATTCGGAGAGCTTACAGCAGCAGAAGTGGTAAATAATATTAAGGATGCAAACGGCAACTTGATCGAGGAAGGCGAAAAGTTAACAAACTTCCGCAAGGCCAACAACATCGAAGTTTACCGTGCAGGTAAGATGTACTACTGCTACACCATTACGGACAACTACTACGTACGTGAAGGTTATTACTCAATTCTCCGCAACAGCATCTATCGCTTGAATGTGGATGGTATCTACGACTTAGGTAAGGATGTTCCTAATGGACCAACTCCAGACGATATCCAGCCTAACTACTACATGAATGTAACAGTAGCTATCAACCCTTGGGTACTTAACTCTACTAATATTCAGTTGAAGTAACAATCATCAATCTTTCGGGGGCATTGCCTCCGAAAGATTTCCTCCAAAGAATCAAGAACGAAGCCTCCATAAGACAGTGATATAAAACTCACCCCCTACTACCTCCTCCATCCGAAAGATGGGACAACCCACAGAAAGATGGGATTACCCAGTGCTTCCAGTAAAGCACCCCAAAGACGAAATCAACGATGCCCTACCCTAAAAGCAGGGCACTCCAGATAACTCAAGAGAACTTTTCTAAGAATATTAACAATATAAAGATTTAACGATATGGCAAAATTCATCAACAACAACTGGTTTAAATTGGTATGTTTCTCAGCCATAGCACTAACCACAATGTCTTCTTGCATCAAGGAAGACATGGACGACTGCCCGCCTGCAATAAGTAAAGTGGCTCTCCAGTTCGACTATACATATAACGTGAAACAAGCTGACGCTTTCGCCGCTGAAGTTAAGAATATCAACGTTTATGCCTTTGATGAAAACGGCAAATTCTTTGACTCTTATATCGAAAGCCGAGAAAAGTTTGAAACTGGACACACGATGGAAATTACGGGTCTGAAGGATGGGAAATATACCTTCGTATGTCTGGCTCGCGACCGTCAGGTGATGTCAAGAGCAGAAGATGACGAGATGGAGTTCAGTTTTGCTTCTCTTACACCGGGCGTTTCTACCATTGACGACCTGACCGAAAGGATGGGTAAGGACAATGGCGAAGAAATCAAGAACGACAAGGAGTTTGCAGCCTTATACACCGCAAAGACCCAGGTGGACTTCCAACGGCTGAACCAAAAAGGAAATGAAGGTACAGTAGTGACTTCTACACTCAGCTTAATGAAGTGTACCAAGACTTACCGCATCGTATTGCTCCCTTACGAGAACGACCAGGCGGATTTCAAACCTGAGAATTTCGACGTTCGCATCGAAGGTTCTGCAGCATGGCTCGATCACAAAGGAGAGAAAGTGAAGAACGAAAAAATCACCTACTTGCCATACAACATGGAGCGCAGAGCAAACTATGACGGTGCACATACCGAGGTGAATGAAGAACCTGTAGATCAGGCCTTGATTTACGATCTCTCATCTTCTCGTATGTTCGAAAGACAGAATGACAGACGTGTCGTAAGGGATGGTGACAAAAACAATTATGATGACAAGCGCATCATTATCACCGACCTGCGCGATAAGGATAATCCTATAGAATTATTCAATCATTCTCTCCCTTGGTTCCTTGCCCTTTGCGGAGAAAAGGTAAACCAGAATTGGGATGATCAGGAATATCTGGACCGTGAAGACCATTACGTTCTGATGTTCTACGTATCGGACAAGAGAGATTACAACATGATCACCAAGGTGAATGTCAATGGTTGGAATGTCAATATCAAAGATACAGAATTAGGTAATAATCAATAAAGAAAGGAGGACGCTATGAATGACTTCATTAAATTATACGAAAGAAGGAATCGAATCAAGACCTTCTTGATGGCACTCACGGCATTGCTACTCTCGCTTTTAGCCATCAGCGTCTTCACATCATGCGTCTATGACGATTATGGTCCTGGCACTGCCAATGACGACAGCGAGACCTATTTGAATCTCAGTTTTCTGACTTCCTCTCCTACCGAGTCAAGGGCGGCGATGAGTAGAGCTGATGACTTCGACAGCAACCCAGCCAATCCTGCTACGGAAAGCAGCATCCACAGCATCAGAGTTTGGGCTTTCAATTCCAACTCTACAGGTGATGATGCCATCGCAGTAAGCTATAGAGAAGAAATTCTCACCACTCCTGTCAACGGCGAAACTGCCGTAAAGACAGTAAGCATGAAAATTCCTCGCAAATCTGGAGGAAACGAACTTGAGAATCTCGACCTTTTCATTCTGGCAAATGCGGAAAGCATCGAGGGTATTTTCCCAGATAATACTGCCAACAAGATGTTGACTCGCAAGCAGTTGAAGGAAATGGTCATCAAGAGTCAGTTCGGCATCAATGGTGAAGGTAAAGCCCAGGCAACAGAAGTTCCTGCTACAGGACTTCCACTGTCAAGAGTCATCACCCATATCTCTGTAGCAGACCATGTGGCAGATACAGAAACTACTGCTGCAGCCAAGAGCGTAATCATTCCGTTGGTAAGAGCCGTTTCTAAGTTGCACTTCTTCTTCGCAAGAAAGGCTGATGGAGGAACAGAAGAGGCATTGATCACCAAGATAGAATTGGACGAGGATATCATACCACAAGCCAGTTATGTCTTCCCTGATGCAACAACCTATGCATACCGCGAGACTGCCGGACTCATCTCCACCCAGTATAATGGAACTACCACTTACGTACACTCAAAGGTGACGCTCGGAGGAGTTTCCAACAGATACATTACCAGTGTTGCAGACCCAACAACTTTCCACAGAGGAAGCAGTGAAAAAGCAGCTGAATACATGACGCGTCTGGATGGAGCCAACTTCGTATCCCAGCACCGTACTTATCTCAGAGAGAGCAACCGACCTATCACAGGTAGAATTTATTTCAAACTGAGTGAGGACTCTCCAGAGCAAAGTACCACCTTCACGATACCTTCCAACATGAAGCCTGCAGCACGCAACCACGAGTTGGTAGTCTATGCATACTTCCTCGAAGGCGGCAAGTTGCAAATCAACCCTACCGTACTCGACTGGGAAGATGGCGGAAAGTACAACTATGTAGATAAGGTAGAAATCCATACCGTCGTAGAAGGCGATTATCAAACCCATGACGGAGGCATACAAGTAGCTTTCAATGAGCCTACCTGGGGACCGAAGATTACCTTCGAAAACATCTATACAGGTGGCAGGAAATGGATTCTCCAGAGCAACAATCCAGTCTTCGGATTTGTGATAGCGGGAGACGAAAGTGGAGAAATCAAGAACACCTTGGAAGGCAACGGCAACAAGGAAACCATCAGCTTCTATGTAGTGCCTAAGAAGATTCTTGATATGGCAAATCCACACAACTATCATGCAAATGTCTTCTTGACGATTGTTCCAAGCAACAAAGCACTCATCAACGTGGGTGAAGGCGAAGAAAAATTGCCAGGAACCTCTACGGAAATCAGTTTTGTTCAAGTGAAGTAACATTTAAAATGACACCATCATGAAGATCAATTATCAATATAACAGAACCTGGAAAGCAATGCTGACCTTCATCATGGGCGTACTCTTATCCGGGTGCGCTGGGGAAGATGCCTTCAACGATACCATCGGAATGGAAGAGAGCCTCAGCATTTATCCACAGGTGACTGATGCCAAGACAAGAGTTGCATCCGACATGAGCCTCAACGAGGCTAAGTTGGATAAACTCGATGTGAAAATCTTTGGTAAAGCCGACGCAACGCTCAAGTTGGGCAAGACGTTGCCAAGCATGACTCAAGGTACTACTGCTACTTTGGACCAGGGCAACTGGAAAGACAAGAACCAGCTGGTAGAAAATGAAACTTACCAGGTTGTTACCATTGCCAATGCCAAGGAATCACTGCAAGGCATCAATGTTCTGAGCGAATTAGCAGGAAAGACCCAGACGGATGCAGACATCTGGAAACCATACCAGACGAATACCAATCCTTGCAAGAATTTCCTGATGAGCAGCACGACCGATTATCTCGTAACAACAGCTGCCCGCCAAACCATTCAAACCAGTCTCTGCCGTGCAGCAGCTAAAATTCTGGTAAAGCTCAACATCAATGTGCCTGGATACACTGTTGGCAATCCAAGTTGGAATTTCCAGAACTACAATACTGCTACCACATTCTTCGGTGAGAACTCTGCCAAGACTTTGGGCAATATGAGTGGAGCTTACGAAAGTGCTATGGGTGAAAACGGAAACTTTACCATTACCACCTACAGCTATGCTACCCAATGGGACAATACGGAGCAGATGCCTAAGTTGATCGTGAAAGTACCGCTGACCAAGATTTCAGAAGATGCTGAAGGAGAAGGAGCCGTTGGCGAAACCACAGACAACTTCTATAGCATACCAGTACGTGACATCAACGAAACAGAGTTGAAACGCAACCATATCTATACCGTCAATGCCAACATTACCAATCGTGGCAGCAGTACTGAAATCGTCTATGGAACCCAGGCGGATATCCAATACGACGTGATGAAATGGACAGAAGGCGAAGAAACCATTATCAATGCCGATAAGCATAGTTATCTCCTGGTTACCCCTACCTTCCATATCATGAGAAATGAGAAAGTGGATAACAAGACGATCCAATTCTATGCTTCCGATGCTTGTACTGTCCAAATAGACGAAGTTTATTATTACGACAAGAACGGCACGAAGAAGACGATTATGCAAGGAAGTACTTATCCACAAATCAGTCTGAATTTCGCCAATGGTCATACTGAGAAGAAAGACCAGGGTATCGTCAATATCCAAGCTAAAGAATTTGTTCCGTTGACCGTAAAATACATCAAGTTTACCATATCCTGTGGTGAAGGAGAAAACAAGAAGACAGAACAGGTAACCATCAAGCAATATCCATTGGAGTACATACAGGCCATTGCAGGATGGTACTCTACCAAGAGTCTGGACGGATGGATTGATTGGCAAGAACATCAAAGTACCCACGAAATCAAGAAGACATCATCTGATGATAACTTCACGGCAAAGGTTTATACCTATGGTGAGGTACAAGAAGGATTTCTTTGGGGGTGGACAAAAGGCACATATATTTGGGAATACAAAGATGCTGGTAGCAGAAAAGCATACGAAGCCACTCTAAGTACTGCCAGAAAAGACCAATCCAACAACAACATGTATGTGGTTCAAATTACAAAAACCAACGGAAACTATACGATTGGACATGTAAACAACATCAATCCAACCACAAAGTTGTCATCAGAAGACGTTGTATCACCTGCTTTTGCTCTGGCGTCTCAGCTCGGTACCGTATTAGTTTTCGACGAAGGAGTCAAAGCATCCAAGCACTGTGATGACTATGTAGAAGTAGGAACAGACGGAACCCGTTATGAGAATTGGCGACTTCCTACGAAATCGGAAATCAACGTGATTGTAAACTACCAATACAAATCTGGTCAGGATGTCGTAACAGAAGTTCTTAGAGGCTATTCATATTGGTCTTTGAGTGGAAACCTGGTAACAGCAAATTCACATGGTTCTGGTCAGGGATTCGTACGCTGCGTCCGCGACCTTACACCTGAAGAGGTAACTGCATTAGAAAACAAGAAAGAATAAACCATCACAAAGGAGGCACTATTATGAAACATTTAAAATATTATATGAGTATGATTGCAGGACTGTTGGCTATGCTGACAGCCTGCACAAACGACATGGTTGAGAATGGTCCTTCTGAGCTTTGGGAAAAACAAGGAAACGAATATACCATTACCACTTATGTTGGTATTCCGAGCTATGAGGAGAACCAGACCATAACCAGAAGTCAGACATACGGTAATGAAGGTATTGACCGGGCAGAAGACATCCAGCTTTTCTGCTTCGACAAGGACGGTTTCTTCTTAGGACTTGCAAAAGATCTTACGCTTGAAACAACGCCTAAAGGAGATATCCTGGAAAACGGCAGCAGCAATCCGAAAGGCATCAAGGCTACAATACCAAATTCTACCGCAAGAATCCACTTTGTTGCCAATGCTACGTTGGACATCACCCAATCTCCTAAATGGATCGGAATGCATGAGAATATGCTCATGACTTCATTCGAATCAAGCGCTGGAGAAGATCAGTCTCAAAAAATCGTCTATTGGGGATATGTCAAGAAAAATACGCCGGAGGAGATGAAAGCTTTCCTCAATGGTGGAGCCGACAAGCCTGTGATACATCTCATCAGAGACAGAGCCAAGGTGAAGGTTGAACTGGAAGACGAGGTGGCTAACGAAATTGAAAAGGTGATAGTATCTATCTACGACGGTCAGGAACACGGTACGATTGCTCCATTCAAGACAGACCTCACCTTCCCTGACACCCATGAAATGGCAGTATGGAACCCTGATTATATCACTCCTACCAAAGACCAGAAGACATACCAGGGTTCTGAGGGACAGATGGAGAATATCGCCTATACCTTTGAGAATCGCAATGATGCCAGCAAACCGCTGAAGGTTATTCTCTGGGCAACTTACAAGAACGGTACCCACAAACGTTTCCTCGTGCTTTTGCAGGACAAGGACAACCAGCTCTACCGCATCAAGCGAAACCACATCTATAAGATTAAGGTGAAGAAACTGGATGCTTCATTGGGCTATGACAGCTTTGATGCAGCCGTAAATGGAACACCAGCCAACAACCCTTGGATTGTAGTAGAAGACATTGTACCAGAAGTTTCTGACGGAAAATATACCCTCAGTATCACAAATGGCACCTATATTCTCTTGAACGAGGGAGCTACTGCAGCACAAAGTATTTCCTTCAAGTATGCTGGCGATACCAACATTACCGCAAATGACTTTGAAGCAATTTGGATGAAGAATACCAATTGTGCTATGAATGTGACTCCTGTCATTACATTCAATAATGGCGAAGGAAGCATTCATTATACATTGAGCACCATTGATCATTCCATGAAGGAAGGAATCATCCGACTGTTGGACAAGAAGCATGGTCTGAGCAGGAATATCCACATCTATACCATCAAGAATATGGAATATGAGTTTGAATTCCCTGCTACGATGGGTAAGGGTATCAGCGCCACAGCACAACTGAAATTCAAGATTCCGGCTAACTATCCGAAGGAATTGCTTCCAATAGAAATCAAAATCGCTTCTAATGATATCAATCCTCAGAATTGCGGCATAGAAGTAGGTTCTACTGCGGAAGTAGATGGAGGAAAAGGATGGAACAACTGGTTTGTTGTGAAATATGAATCTGCCAGCGTAGTGGGTACGACACAGACCATTACCATCAAGAACATGAGAGTCAACACATCCGGTACTCGGGGTAAGTTCTATGTGAAAGCCAGCTACTACAACGGAGGCTATATAAACGCAGCAAACGTGAAGACAAAGGCTAAAGAAATTACTTTTACATATAGATAAAAACAACAGATTTTACAGAATCATTTAATATCATTTACTTTTACTAAGAACACCAAAAAGCGAAAACTATTTAAACTGGTCGTCGGAGATATAGTTGCCGAGTTGAACTCACCTTCTATAGCTCCACGACATTCATTTTTTGAAAAACTGCACATTTTTGTTGCCTTTTTCAGATTTATTATTTAACTTTGCAAAAAAGAATTGGCTTATGAGATATCGAATTATTATTATCACCGCATTGGTGTTCTCATTGAACATTCTGCAAGCTATCGGACAAAACCGTTCGTTTGTCTATCCTGTGATGCCCGACTCTCTCAAATCCGTAGAACAACGGCTCAATTATCTGGGTCTCCATTATTGGGACAATTTTGACTTCAAGGATACCTTGCAACTTAGCAATGCCAATATCTCAGAACAAGGATTTGTCAATTTCATCGATCTCATTCCTCATTTTACTCCAACTACCGCAGAGCAGAGTGTGCATATCTTTGCTTCAAAAGCTTTTGGGAGCCAGAAGAGTAAAGCCAAATTCGAGAGCCTCATCGAACACTATCTGGGTAATCCGAAGTCGCCTATGCGGAACGACAAGGTGTATCTTCTTTTCCTCAACGAAATGGAGAAATCAACAGGCTTTGATGAAACAGAAAAGGAGAGGATCGCCTTTAAGATAAAAACGAGGAACAAGAACCTGCCTGGTGACAATGCCCTTGATTTTGTGTTTACTGACAAGAATGGGAATCAACATCAACTGAGTGATTACAAAGACAGAAAGGTCATCCTTTACTTCTATGACCCAGACTGTGACAACTGCCACAGAATCTCGGCTTGGCTTGACAAGCAGACCATCCCTGCAGATTACACTTTTCTATCCATATATGCCGACACACGCATCAGCGACAGCTATAGTCTGGAAGCCATGCCTACCATTTATTTACTTGACAAGGGGAACAAAGTAATCTTAAAAGACTGTTCTCCTGAAGTTCTTATGCAGGTTATCAACTAAGAAAATCGAGCCAATTCTTTAATTATATCTGTTTAACCAAGGAAGAACAGGAAAATACCAAACACATATTGTATCTCCTTCATGAACATTCTTATAGGTACTTCCTCTGTACTTTTTCTGGTCAACAATAAACTCATAACGTGCAAGGCTCCTACCTTTAGTATCTTTACTCATTCCGTAAACAACAGCATCTACTGGCATCCCATATTTTTCATAAATATATGGAATGCCAAACTTGCCACACAGGAAAAATCCGATAAAAATTACAAACATAACAAAGTTTACTTTTACCAATCCAAAACTTCTTCTTTTCATAATAAAAACTGTTTACCTGAAGTTCTTATGCAGGTTATCAACTAAGAAAATCGAGCCAATTCTTTAATTATATCTGTTTAACCAAGGAAGAACAGGAAAATACCAAACACATATTGTATCTCCTTCATGAACATTCTTATAGGTACTTCCTCTGTACTTTTTCTGGTCAACAATAAACTCATAACGTGCAAGGCTCCTACCTTTAGTATCTTTACTCATTCCGTAAACAACAGCATCTACTGGCATCCCATATTTTTCATAAATATATGGAATGCCAAACTTGCCACACAGGAAAAATCCGATAAAAATTACAAACATAACAAAGTTTACTTTTACCAATCCAAAATTTCTTCTTTTCATAATATTACCACCCAAAAATGTTATCTAATACTTTTTTAAAACCATTAGTAGCAGAGTTCATAAATATTGTAATACATGTTGGCACTCTTCTGTCTGCTTTTTTATTAAAGTTTTCAATTTCGTACGCTCTCTTTCTCTCACGCTTATGTTGATTTTTTCTTGTTTTCTTAGTTATATTACCTCTTTTTTGAGGAGTATATTTTTTAGGAGCAAATCGTTGTACTTCTTTTCTCACTCCTTGATTCACATGAGTATTTATCCTAGAAGATACCATATCCACAACAACATTTTTTACATATTTGCTTGTATTTTTCTCATAAGAAAAACCTTTGTTCCCAGTTACATCAACAGCATTTCTTACTAAAATCCCTCCAAATTCAACTATTCCTTTTCTTAGAGCTGTGGCTCCACATGTTAGCGCCCCCTCTGTAGCGCCAAAACCTACATCTGCGAAATCTACATCTCCATAAAAACTATCATATATAGACTTATCTTCAAAAAGATTTGTTACAACTTGACCAGAATATTCAACCCCAGCACCAATCAAGGCCCCAACTATCCATTGTGCTATATTGCCATCAGAATCAATAGCATTGACAGGATTATCCAAGCAATAGTTATAAGGAGACATATAGCCGAAATTCTCACACAAAGGATCTATTCTATCCCATGTAGGAACTATTGGGTTATATTGACGTGCTCCATAGTCATACGTATTCAAACCATGCATCATGTCAAACTCCTTACCATTATATTTATAGGGTTGGAAGTCTGCTTGTAAAGTAGTAGATTGATCGCTAAAAGGTGTCCCGAAAGGATAATAGTTAATCACTTGGCAAATTTTTCCTCTAAAGTCTATTACTTCCCTGTTATTGCCAAGATGATCTTTATTGTAATAATAGAAGTTAAAAGCATCAGTTGCATTAAGTTCCTCCACTGCTTTTGTCCATTCTTTTCTTCTCTCTTCATAGGCTTTCTGTTCTTCTGAGATTTCTGAGTCGGAACCATCTTCATACAAAGAAAAGGGAGGCGCAGGTTTGGCTATACCGCAATAACCTCCTTCAAAAAGATATTTGTTAATACGCCCATTCTTTAATATGAGATTACCCTCCATTAAGAAATCTAAGGAGTCTGTTGTCTGTATCTCTGATGCATCAAGCTCATGTGTACACCCATCAGGCACATTGATATTTGGCATGGCTGTATAATATATGGTACGAAGTTTTGTACCCTCCGCAGAATAAATATATTTAGTTACATTGCCATTGGAAAATTGAATACGAATAGGATTCTTGTTATTATCATACTCTATCATCGTTATTCCACGACCTGTGTCGCTAATTAAAGCACCAAAATCATTGTATTTACAGGATGATATTCCATCAGATGCTGGCTCGAAATCAAGCGCCCCTTCATAAACGATTTTGTCGGCAGCATCACTGATATTAACTATTTGATTCCCATTCAATGATACATTCAACTTATCTATAACACCATACGTTCCATCCTGTTTTTTCCCATGACGCTCCAAGGATGTAATATTGCCATTCAAGTCATAGTTGACTGATTCTTTAAAATTATCACCAGCATTACTTAGGCTTTCTCCCTCGCCATAGTTTGCCTCAGTCAGACGGTTGAGTCTGTCATAATGAAACTTATAACCTCTTTTTTCACTATAGTTACTATTTGACCATTTTAAACTACTGATATTACCATTATAACAAGGAGTACCCACACCATCGGAATAAGAAAGCTCTTCTTTGAAGCTATTACTCTCAATCTTGACAGGCCAACCATGAACATCATAGCTATAAGAAACATTTCCATATTGCTCAGGGCGAACTATCTGCGAAAGCCTATTTGTTGCATCATACATATAATTCAGCGTTGAAGAGCTTTCCGGTCCTTCCCCATGAGATAGGACAAGTTTCTTGCTAATAAGTAAATTATTTCTTGTGGAATACTCATTGGTCAAAGATATTTTAAGTAACTCACCATACTTGACATCCAGTTCTGCATCTGATGTCACCAATTTATTGGTCAAAGAATAAGTGTTGGATACCTTGCTTGTATAACCTTTCAATCCTTTAGTTGAAGTATTTATAAGGTTGCCTTTAGGATCATAGCTGTTGACAGTAAACAAAAATTGTCCATTAGAGGTTTTGATAATAGAACCAGCTAACAAGTCATTACATCCACCCTTTTGAGACGGACTTATTGGCGCGAAGTCATCCTTAAAAGCACCAGATAAAAAGTCATACGAATCATAATAATAAGCCTTTTCCAAGGATACATTGGAGCCTTTAGAAAAGTTGGAAGTATTTCCATAAAAAGCATAGCCAGAATTTGCTATGCCACCATTCTGGGAAGAAAAGCTCACATTGAGTTTCGCATTCTTGATATTGGTATTACAACTTGTCGTTGTTCCCACCAATACAACACGATCAAAACGGTCATACAAATAGAAACGATACAAGCCTTTATCCCTCAACAAAGCATCTTGTTCATAAGCAAGAAGTCCCTCCTTGTCATACCAATACTGAGTGTATTGAGAACCTGGTAATGTCTTACGAACGAGATTTCCGCATTCGTCATAATCATACTGATAGGCATAAGCAGCCAAATCCTCTTTTTCTTGATATTGGGGAGACAAGATATAACGCAACTGCCCCAACTTATCATAGACATAATAAGTATCACCCTGGTTTCTACGCTCCAAGATGGTATTTCCATCCAAGTCCTTGAAAATAACAACTTCATTTCCATCAGCGTCCTTTGCTGATTCCTTCTCCAGACAGCCTTCCGGATAATAACTCTTTGCAATAGGATCTGCATCATACCTTATCACTTTATCTGACAAAGTATTGGTTTCATACGAACACTCATTGTGGGCACTATGAGCATGCCAATTATTGCCAGCAACATCCTCTCTGACTATATGGTCTGCATCATCATAATAATTCTGCTTGAAGGCATACTCGTCATTATAATAGTTACTGGAAGCACTCACAAAACTATAATAGTCCTTGAAGTCCAATCCACTGCCTATTGGTGTTGGATAAAAATTTTTACTCTCACGCCCCTTAGAATCATAAGTCTTAAAGGTATATACATTATCCGACGTACCAGAAGCTGTTGATACAATCTCTGACAAATTACCCAAGCCATCATAATAACTAACATTTTCAATACTTGCACCATTTGTATCAAGGTGCAATGTTTCCTTTATATAGTTTTGTTTCTTGCTTTGGGCATATAAAAGAAAGGGAACACACAAGGCTAAAAAAGTTATCTTTATTCTCATGTTACTTGCGATAATTATATTCATATTCCTTTAATAAAACGTTATTATAGTCATACACACTGGTCAATCTACCATAACTATCATATTTGAAAGAATTGACATTACCATTTGGCCGAATGATAATGATTGGTCCAAACAGTGGATCCCAAACATAACCAGTAATTTGTCCAGAACTATAGCCCTTCAAAAAAGAGGTCAGTTTAGAAATACACGTGTTTTGGTCAAGGAACAGTTCATCAGACACCGTAAATGGTATATAGGAATGCCCCTGCATCATTAGGTAGCAGTCGTTCCAAGCCCAGCTAAGAAAGGTATCAGTTTTCCCCTTCTCCTTGTAAATTGTAGGCATTCCTGTACTGGTATAGCTACTATAAGTGAGAAGCGTATCCACTACATTATAACTATTCTTACGTATAACCATATTCGGTAACAAGCGGTTCTTGCCATTGACTTTTCTTGCCGAATAGGTAGTAGTTTCCTCTGATATAAGTTGCCCATTCCTACTATAAGTAGTTTTATATGGTTTGATATAGAAATCACCCTTATACAATATTGAATCATTGCCACTACTTGCATTAAAGTTACCAAATGAATAGGTGTTAGTCTCCGAGAAAACACCTCTATTGAGTGCCTCCGAGTTTACTATTCTTAAACCCACTTGATGCTTGTAAGGCCTCCATAAATTAAATTTTACATCCGACTTATCATAAGTATGAGTGGTTACCATCTTTGCGCCATTTGAACAAAACATGGTATCCTGCTCTTCTACTACATCGTACTTTGGGTAGTACAATTTATAGACTCCACCCAAATAGTGAGAATACTGCGCACTATTGCCATAGCACTCATAAACAAGATTTGAGGTATAGACATAATGATTCAAGTAATTATCCTTTCGATATTTATAGCCAACACCTTTCACTTTTCTTCCATTACCATCATAAGTATTCTCCTCTAAGAGAACCCCTTTTTTAAAACCTAATTCAGACCACTCATCAAAAGGTGTAAACTGGTCTGCATAACCAAAAGTGAGTGTAAAGCGTTGATCTCGCACCGAAGGATCTGAAAGATTAGAGTAATGGTAAACATGCTGCTCATGAAACTTGCTCGGATTAGTCACATCCCTTATGGTTTCTGTAACATAGGAGTAACCAAGACTCACACCAGTACTGTTAGCTAAAGGAACGATGGATGAGGTATGAAACGTCGTCATGCGATACGAAGCGTTTTTAAGCTCACATTTTAATTTCCAATCTTTCCAATAATAGAGAGGAGAAGCAAACAATTCTCCACTCGATTTGTTGGTATTGGGGATATTATATGTATAATCCTTCTGGCTCAACAACTCTTTCTTATCCACAGAATCGTAAGACTTGATTGACTTGATTCTCAATCCTCCTCCAACACCTTCCATTTCCGAAATATTTTGCCTGTCCTTGCTCAATTTCTTACTATAAGTGTTTGGCTCATACTCAAAGTCGGTAACACCGCCTGTAGGATAGACAATTTCATTCAAGATTCCTATTGGAGTATAGCTAAAATCTGGATTTCTGAAAGTTTCCATATTACTAGCATAGCTCCAATCTGCATGTTTATAGGCTTTTCCATTGTAATATCCCCAATGGTCAACACAAGAAGTTAAATAATCACTTGGCAGTTTCTCAAACTGATTGTATTTAAATCTATAGACACCTTTTATTCCAGTAATATTACTATAGTGTATCGCATCATTCTGAACCATCAAACTATCAAGTTTTAATCTTTGGTTCGTTTGGGTTGTACAAAATCTATAAGCCTTATATCTCGTAGGGCTTGCTTTGTCCCATTGAATAGTTAGAGATTGGATTCTACGAATCCTTGCCCTACTCAACACATCATACACATCTGAAGATGGATACCTAAAATTAGCCAAGGAATCCTTATCGCTCTGCAAATAATAGAATCCTCCCACCTGTGCACCATTCTGGGATACTTCCCAAGCTTTAACCATGCTCACCAACTTTCTGTATAAGTTCGGAATTCCCTCTGAATACAGTGAATGATACAGGTTCTCCGTGGCAAGTTTGTCTGTGACATCAACAGACGAAACATCAACAGTTATTCCGTTCATTGCCTCTATCGCCTTAAGATAAACTGGAGAACTAATAGAAATCGTATAAGGAAAATTCTGGTTATTTGTACCATATGAGAAACTTGTGCCAAGTGTTCCCGATGCTTTTTCATCCACATAATCGCTGTAATAGGCATTGAATACTTGAATAACATAGTGGCCACGCTGATAATGCAACTTATATAACACATTACCATATCTATCTGCAACCTTGGTAAGATACCAACTAGACGCATGCCATGTTTCATTGTTCTCATTGGCACTCATGTGCCAAAAATTTGTAGTATAATCTATGGCATTTTTATCATAGCCAAATGTATATACATTACCCTCGTCATCACGAATAACAAATCCAGCTATTGTTTTACTTTGCTCTTGGTCTATGGCAGCCGAGTATGGGTATTTCTCAAAAAGAGAGCCTATAAGATTAGAAGGATCATTATAATCATAGATTACTTCCAAATTATCGTTGCTTTGTACTCTCCAGTTTCCATCTTGGTCCAGGAAAAACTTGCCAGACTTGCCCATAAAGTGAAAAGTATATTCATCAGGGGCATAGTCATATCCACAGTTCGCAACATCATCCTTCAACTTACTATAGTTGCCCCCTTCTGCCATGTATTCAATTAATTTATTATGACATTCAAAGTAATTAAAAGGTTTGCGAGCATAGCTAGCCTCCACGTGCTTAGGATACTTCCATTCATCAAATCTTCCCTTTACAGTTCGTGTAATCACACCACCAATATTTAATGTCCAATTTTGCCCTGCCCAAGATGGTAAGCTATTAGGCATCACACCAGTAGCATCATAATCCAAAGAAATCGGCATTTTGACACCACGGACATTCATCTCATAAAGTGGAATTGTAATATTAGGATTACCTGTGAAATAAGACACACCCACATCACCATACTTCCCCAAAGAGGCTGCTGTTGGAGTTTGAACATCTACAAAGGAATTTGGATTTGGAGTCCAATAACCAGGTTGTGCCCCAGGAAATTTAAGTTGGGCCTTTACTGATATGATTGCCATTAATAAAGTGACAATAGATATTATCCTGTTAATTTTCATAGCGCTATTTGACATTTATAGTTCTATTATATAATTTTCCATTAACATTGACATAAAGAACATATTGACCTAAGAATAAGCCACTAGTCTCAATATGGAAGATACCAGTTTCACCTGCCTTGACAGTATAAGACTGTTTTTTGTACAAGACACCAGATGAATTTGACAGAGCTATCATTACATTGGCATCAGTGTCTGTACCATAACTGATATCAACTCTTCCCTCTACATTAGCAACATCATACCTGAATGAATTTGGATGTTTAGAAACATCTATGTCCTTACGAGTTTTCCCTGCATATTTCAATTTTTCATTGACGGCATCACTTATCTGGGAAAATTGCTCAGGTAATATCCTATAGGCTAAAAAGGAACTACCAATAGGATTTGAAATATCATAACTAGATTTTTGGATGACAATACAGACAGGATACCTAAATCCTTTATAGTACCATTCATACTTATCTTCGATTTCCTGCTTGGGATGAATGGAATCTATCTCTGCATAGTTAACATCCATTGCCATTAAAGTTGTGGTTTGCGTATGCACCCTAAGAACATTATCAAGAGTGTCTCTTTCGGAAAGAATAAGTTTTCCTAAACCATCTGCTTGTATGGCCACTTTACCTTTTACTTTCACCGAATGGTCACCACAATACGTACCATAGCCAACAAATTCAGAACAAAGAGAATCACCATATTGAAATGGGTATTTTAACGTAACTTTTTTTCCAAAATACGCAATCTTAGAAAGACGGTTTTCTTTTTTATATTGCTCAAGGATGCCTGAATTAAGGCGATAGGAAAATTTTTCTTGCCCCTCAATCTTATGGAAATGCGAATAAGCATCTTTGGTAATAGTCATTTCGCGTGTGCCTTCTGTATCAGCAATTGAACTAAAATCCCAAACTTCCCCTTCCCCAGTACCTCCTGGGTAACAAGACTCCATTTGCTGATACACCAACTTGTCTGAATCCCTCATGGCATTGGCTTCCACCGTAAGTACATTTTGACCAAATGTAGGTAAGGATGCCGATACTAACATCATTAATTCAAAAACTTTCACTTTCATTTTATCCTCCATTTTTTACAAATAGTAATGAATCATTTGTATTATGCGACAAAAGTACAAATAAAAAATGAAATAGAATAACTTTTTTAGAGAAATATCAGCAATTTATATAGTTTGAAGCCATGCCTTCCATATATTTACTTGACAAGGGGAACAAAGTAATCTTAAAAGACTGTTCTCCTGAAGTTCTTATGCAGGTTATCAACTAAGAACCTGCATATAACTCATTCTACCAAAAAATCAACATTATCGGCATATCTCAGCCCAAAGAAGCCTCTCTTAATGTTCATAATGCATTTTGTTCCAAGAGGTTTTGTTTCTTTGTATGTATCATACCAGAAAGAAATATCTTCATTATCTAATTTAATCTTTACATAATAATTTTTGGAACTAGGAGACTTATTTGTTGTAACTGAGTCCAAATCTATTACGACACCATATTTTTCCTTTACAAGAATCGTTGAGGGCAAATATTTATTTGGCAAAAGTATCAACGCTGGTATCAAAATAAAACATAATGCCGTTTTTATGCAATATCCACCGAAAAGACTACCAAATTTTTCCTTAGACTTTCCACTTATTTTTGTGATAAAAGCTAATAGGATAGAAATTACGCACATTGCAAAGCGATCATACATCCAAGGAATACATATCGGTAACAACGTATTGTTATCTTGCACCAAGATTTCAAGAAATACTACTAAAGCTATAACAGCCATCAACGATATAAAATCAACCCAAAATGGCGCCTTATTAAACAAGCTATAAATTGCCTGCAATTTTCTTTTATACTTTAGCATTATCATTCTACCAGGAAATCAACATTATCAACAAACCTCTATCCGAAATTTGTATTGTGCGACAAAAGTACAAATAAAAAATGAAATAGAATAACTTTTTTAGAGAAATATTAGTTTTGTAGTAACTTTACTAACTTATTATACCTAAAATCCGCAACTATCATCCAATACACGATTAAGGGTAGATTTATGAG
>ERZ772831.1540-NODE-1540-length-21340-cov-4.773455_pt1 | contig 21340 bp, 21 predicted proteins | sample MGYA00580858_ERZ772831 | MGnify/ENA primary metagenome ERZ772831 (study PRJEB29015, sample SAMEA2737694) | human gut metagenome | biome: human gut; feature: human-associated habitat; material: faeces | place: China | collected 2012 ... | reverse complement strand
CGCAATGCTGATGCACAACTGTGTAGAAAGTGTAGCCTTACAAACGGAGTGATGTCTATATGAAATGCCCACATTGCGGCGCACCCATGAAGGAAGATCAGATTTTCTGTGAAAAATGCGGTAAGGAGCGGCTTCTTGTACCGGTGTATGATGCAGAGGTGGATGCAAAGCTGGAAAGTACAATTTCCTCGATTGCAGATGACCTTGCCGATACCCGGCAGATCGTACCGCTTCCTCTGAACGAGGAGGAGCAGAAACCGGACAAAACAGAAACGGAGACGGAATCTTCCGATGATGGGGAAGAACAACAAATTGAATCAGATAATAAAAAATTGCATAAAAAAACATTTTTGTCAGGGATCTGTATTGGAATCGCGGCTGTCGTGCTTTTGGTATTTCTGACAGGAGCCTTGATCTATCGGAACAATCATGCTTCTTATGAGTATCAGTTAAAAATGGCAGAAGATATGTATAAAGCGCAGGATTATGCCCAGATGCTTGATTATGCCAAGGAGGCAGCTGCACTTGCACCGAATTCTTCGGATGCAAAGATGATGATGGCAAGAGCTTATGCGGGACAGAACAATACAGAAATGGAACAAAAGACACTGGAAGCACTGCTTGCGGCAGACAGTGCTTATGTGCAGGCATATGATCTGCTTGTCCCGATCTATGAGAGCCGGAAGGAATATGAAAAGATCGGACAGCTTCTGCTTTCCTGTAAAGAGCAGACAGTACTTGATAAATATGTAGCATATCGTTGTGATGCGCCGGAGTTTTCTATGACAGGCGGATCTTATGATGAAATGCTTTCCGTGAAGCTGATCGCACCGGGAAGCGGAGAAATCTATTACACAACAAATGGCAGACAGCCGGATCGCAGCAGCACCAGATATATCACACCGATCATTTTGGATTCGGGGATCTATCATCTGCAGGCAGTCTATGTGAACACATATGGTGTAACAAGTGCTGTGGCAGAGGAAACATATACAGTGGATGTCAGAACTCTGTCTGCACCGTTTGTATCGCTGGAAGCAGGCACATATACAGAGCCGCAGATGATAGAAGTGGAAACACCATCGGACATGTATCAGGTATATTATACGACAGACGGTTCAGAGCCGGGCTTTGAGAGTAATCTGTATACAGGACCGATCCCGCTGCCGCTCGGAGAAAGTCATTTTGCGTTCATCATGTATGACGAAAAGGATAATTCAAGTGATATTATATACGAAGATTATTCATTGCAGATGGAACTGGCACTTTCGGCGGATCAGGCAGTCAATCTGCTCAAACAGGCTCTGATCCTGCAGGGAAGCCTGACAGATGCGGACGGACATGTGGATGGTGTGGAAGGAAACCGGCAGTACGCGGTGATCGCGGTCATTTCGGAAAATGATATGTATTATTATCTGTTGTCGGAGACCTTTGTATCGCCGGATGGGACTTCCCAGAAAACAGGAAAGCTGTATGCAGTGTGTGTTACGACCGGAGAGAGCTTTGAAGCAGCGCAAAATAGACTTGGAGCCTACGATCTCCACAAATTACAGTAAAAACCATTGCACTTTTTTGAGAATTATTTTACTATAAGAAAGATATGGGCCTGCGGGTCAATGAACTGGAGGAGGAAGAAAATGTATAAAATTGTCAGAGCAGAAGAACTTACGACAAACATTTATCTCTTTGAAGTGGAAGCAAAAAGAGTAGCCAAAGCATGTTTGCCGGGACAGTTTGTCATTGTAAGAACAGGAGAAGACGGAGAACGTATTCCGCTTACGATCAGTGATTATAACAGAGAAAAAGGAACGATCACGATCGTGGTACAGACGATCGGCGCCGGTACAAACGAAATGAGAGACTTAAAGGCGGGAGATTTCTTCCATGATTTTGTTGGACCGTTGGGACAGCCTTCCGAATTCTGCAAAGAAGATATAGAAGAACTGAAGAAAAAGAAGATCATTTTTGTAGCCGGTGGTCTTGGAACCGCACCTGTATATCCACAGGTAAAATGGCTTCATGAGCAAGGTGTTTTGGCAGATGTTATTATCGGTGCTAAAAACAAAGATCTTCTGATCTATGAAGAAGAAATGAAAAAGGTTGCGGGAAATGTATATCCTACAACAGATGACGGTTCCTACGGCAGAAGCGGTATGGTAACCAATACATTGAAGGATCTGGTTGAAAAAGAAGGCAAATCTTATGATGTCTGCGTTGCGATCGGTCCGATGATCATGATGAAATTTGTATGTCTGACAACAAAAGAGCTTGGCATTAAGACGATCGTTTCCATGAATCCGATCATGGTAGACGGAACCGGTATGTGTGGTGCATGTCGTCTGACTGTCGGCGGAGAAGTGAAGTTTGCCTGCGTAGACGGTCCTGAATTTGACGGTCATCTGGTTGATTTTGATCAGGCTATGAAGCGTCAGCAGATCTATAAAACTGCAGAGGGCAGAGCATTATTAAAACAGCAGGAAGGTGATACACATCACGGTGGATGTGGTCATTGCGGAGGTGACAAGTAATGGACGTGTTAAAGAAAGTACCTGTCAGAGAGCAGGATCCAAAGGTTCGTGCAACAAATTTTGAAGAAGTATGTCTTGGATATAATGAACAGGAAGCAATGGAAGAAGCAAGCCGTTGTATCAACTGTAAAAATGCACAGTGTATGAAGGGCTGCCCGGTATCTATCAATATCCCTGCATTTATTGAGCAGGTAAAGCTTGGCAATTTTGAAGCAGCTTATCATATTATCAATGAATCCAGTGCACTGCCGGCTGTCTGCGGACGTGTATGCCCACAGGAAAGCCAGTGTGAAGGCAAATGTATCCGTGGTATCAAGGGAGAACCTATTTCCATTGGTAAGCTGGAACGTTTTGTGGCTGATTGGGCAAGTGAGCATGGCATCAAACCGGCTCCTGCAAAGGAAAAGAAAAATAAAAAGGTAGCTGTCATCGGTTCCGGCCCTGCAGGTCTGACCTGTGCAGGCGATCTGGCAAAGATGGGATACGATGTAACGATCTTTGAAGCATTACATGAAGCAGGCGGCGTACTTGTATACGGTATTCCTGAATTCCGTCTGCCAAAAACAAAAGTAGTGGCTAAGGAAATCGAAAATGTAAAATCTCTCGGTGTTAAGATCGAGACAAACGTTGTGATCGGTAAATCTACAACGATTGATGAACTGATGGATGAAGAAGGATTTGATGCAGTATTTATCGGTTCCGGTGCAGGTCTTCCGAAATTCATGGGCATTCCGGGAGAACAGGCAAACGGTGTATTCTCCGCTAATGAATACCTGACAAGAAGCAACCTGATGAAGGCATTCAAGGAAGATTCCCATACACCGATCATGCATGGTAAGAAAGTTGCTGTTGTCGGTGGCGGTAACGTAGCAATGGATGCTGCCAGAACAGCTTTAAGACTTGGAGCAGAGGTACATATTGTATATCGTAGAAGTGAAGAAGAGCTTCCTGCCAGAGTTGAAGAAGTGCACCATGCAAAAGAAGAAGGCATCATTTTCGACCTTCTGACAAATCCAATCGAGATCTTATCCGATGAAAACGGATGGGTAAACGGCATTAAATGTATTAAGATGGAGCTTGGTGAGCCTGATGCATCCGGCAGAAGAAGACCGGTAGCGATCGAAGGATCTGAGTTTGTAATGGATGTGGATACCGTTATCATGTCACTCGGTACATCCCCGAATCCACTGATCTCTTCTACAACAGAAGGACTGGAAGTCAACAAATACAAATGTATCATTGCGGATGAAGAACACGGTAAGACAACAAAAGAAGGTGTTTACGCCGGTGGTGATGCAGTTACAGGTGCAGCAACCGTTATTCTTGCCATGGGAGCAGGAAAGGCTGCAGCTAAGGGTATCGATGAGTACCTGTCACAGAAATAATTTCCTGTAGGGAGGAATCGGATATGCCTTGGTGCCCCGTATGTAAAAATGAATACAGAGAGGGCTACACACATTGCAATGACTGTGATGTAGACCTCGTAGATTCTCTCGAGGAAGGGCCGAGAGCCCTGATCGCGGGAGCGGAATACGATATGAACCGGATGGCAGAGCTTCTGCAGGCAAAGGATGTGGAATGCTTTGTCAGACCGGGTCAGAGAAAAGATGAATTTGAGCTGTATGTAACAGAAGAACATGCAGAGCGTGCGACAGCCTATCTGCAGAGTTATGTACAGGCAATGATGCAGCAGCAGGAAAAAGAAAGAAGAGCTGCCATGGGCATGGATGTGGATGCTGAGGACGGTGCGGATACAGAAACACCGGAAGAACAGCAGACACCGGAACGGGCAGCGCTTTATGAAGATAAGAACAATAAGGCTGAGGATGCAAAATCAAGTGCGATTGCGCTTATTCTGGTTGGTGGAATCGGAGTTGTATTTATTGTGGCGCTTGTTATGGATTATCTGCCGATTCATCTGTTCGGTCTTGGTAAGTATCTTATTTCCGGTATTATGACAACTATGTTCCTGGTGTTTATCGGAATGGGTGTTTCTTCCATAAAGACGTATAAGAAATATCTGGGTATTGCAGAGGAAGAGCAGAAGAACATTGAACAGATCATGGATCTTCTGGCACAGCATATGTCAAAAGAAGTGATCGATGCCAAGCTTGCCGGAGAGCCGGAAGAAATGCCACAGATCTATTACAGCCGTCTGGCATTGATCAAAGAATTCCTGGAGGCTCATTATGGCGGACTGGAACCGGCTTTATTAGAAAAGCTGGCAGATGACTGGTATGAAGAGTTATACGGCGAATCTGACGAGGAGTTGCTTTCAGAAGAATCGGATGAGGAATCAGTAGAAGAATCATCTGAGGAAGATGAAGAGACAGCAGAAAACGAAGAATAGAAGCTGGTCTGCACAGAAAGTGTGAAGTAGGAAGCAAAGTTGAAAATATCAATACTATCAGTAGGAAAAGTGAAGGAAAGCTATTTCAGGGATGCGATAACGGAATACAGTAAGCGTTTGTCAAAATACTGCAAGCTGGAGATCATAGAGGTGGCGGACGAAAAGACACCGGATCGTGCTTCGGAGGTTGTCTGTGAGCAGATCAAGGAGAAAGAAGCACAGCGCCTTATGCGCCATGTCAGGGAAGATGCCTATGTGATCGCACTGGCGATCGAGGGGAAACAGCTTGATTCAGTAGAACTGGCACAAAAGATCGATCAGCTTGGGATTACAGGAAAAAGTCAGATCCAGTTTGTGATCGGTGGTTCTCTGGGACTGCATGAAAGCCTGCTGAAAAGAGCGGATTACAAGCTCAGCTTTTCCAAGATGACATTTCCGCACCAGCTGATGCGTGTCATATTGCTTGAGCAGATCTACAGAAGCTATCGGATCATTGCGGGTGAACCGTATCACAAATAGCACTTGACGCACAAAATTATATAAGATATACTATTTATGTCAAAGAGGACAACACATAGGTGTTGTCCTTTTTCTGTAGTGAGGAAGGAAACCAAGCGTTGTCGTATATTTGCGAAGCAAATGTACGGCGCAATAACCTGCAAAGCAGGTTATAGAAGGTTTCACCCGAACGTAATATGTCATGCATCAAGGATGCATGATGCAGCCTCAGCCCATTGCCATAGGCAATTATGCATGGGTTGAGGTTCCCGTAGAGAAAATCAGAAAGCGCGAAGCGCGTCTGACAGCGAAGCTGGCAGGATTTTCGAGTCTGAGAAGGAAACAATACAGATATTAAGAATACTACAAGCATAAAATGAAGCATACACAACAAGGAGGATGAAGTATGAATGGATTTATGGAAAAGCTGGCAGAGGTGCTGGTAACAGTCGATGGTTTTGTATGGGGACCGGTGATGCTGATCCTGTTGGTTGGAACAGGTGTTTTTCTGACAATACGGACAGGATTCCTGACCTGGCGGAATCTGGGGTATGCGATCAAGAGTACACTGAGTAAAGAGGCAAGACAGAAAACAAGAGGAAGCGGTGATATTTCACCGTTCTCTGCACTGACAACCGCACTTGCCGCAACGATCGGAACCGGTAACATTGTAGGTGTTGCAACAGCAATGGTATCCGGTGGTCCGGGCGCACTTGTCTGGATGTGGATCAGCGCCTGTTTTGGACTGACTTCCAAGTTCAGCGAATGTATGCTGGCGATCAAGTACAGAGAGGTCAACGAAAAGGGCGAAATGTCCGGTGGACCGATGTATACGATGAAGAAAGCGTTTAAACATAAAAAACTGGGCGCAATTCTTGGCTGGCTGTTTGCATTATTTGCAGTTGTTGCATCTTTTGGTATCGGTAACCTGACACAGGCAAATTCTATTGCAGAATCAGTCAAAACAACCTTCCATGTACCGGTTGCAGTGACAGGTATTGTGATCACAGCATTGGCACTTCTTATTATTGTAGGTGGTATTAAATCTATTTCCAAGGTATCCAGTGTGGTTGTACCGTTTATGGCGATCTTTTATGTGATCGCAGGTCTGATCATTATTATCGGAAATATCAGTAACCTGCCTGCAGGAGTATCTATGATCTTCCATATGGCATTTTCCGTAAAAGCAGTGGGCGGCGGACTTTGTGGTACGATCGTGGCATCCATGATGAGTGCAATGCGGTTTGGTGTTGCCAGAGGTGTTTTCTCCAATGAAGCAGGTATGGGTTCAGCAGCCATTACAGCAGCTGCAGCAACAACCGATCATCCGGTCAGACAGGGATATATCAATATGACAGGAACATTCTGGGATACGATCGTTGTCTGCACGATCACCGGTCTTGCGATTGCAAGCTCAGGTATGCTTGGAGCGGTCAATCCGGACACCGGCGAACTGTATAAAGGAGCGGATCTGACGATCGCCGCTTTTAAGACTGTACTCGGAACACCGGGCGCATGGCTTGTCTGCATCGGTATCGCATTATTTGCATTTTCAACTATTTTAGGCTGGGAATATCATGGAGAAAAAGCATTTGAATATCTGCTTGGTACACATAAATATAATATGATCTACCGCATTCTCTTTTCTCTGATCGCCTATGTAGGTGCAACTACTTCTCTGGAGATCGTGTGGAATTTCTCCGATATTGCAAACGCGATGATGGCGATTCCGAACCTGATCTGTCTGCTTGCACTGAGCGGTGAAATCGCAAAGGATATTAAAGAATTCCAGAAAGTGATCAAAGCAGAGAAGGCGATGAAGAAGCACTCTTAAGACGATACAAAAGTATACAAGCAGGTAATATCGGTATATAATAGAATAAGAACAGAAAACAGAAAGAGAAACGGATATCCATTTCTCTTTCTTTGCGTAACAGGAAATGACAGAGCGGGAGGTAAAAATGGAAAAACAGTATATTGCGATCGATCTGAAATCTTTTTTTGCCTCTGTTGAGTGTGTGGAACGGCAGCTCGATCCGCTTCGGACCAATCTGGTTGTGGCAGATGCGACAAGAACGGAAAAGACAATCTGCCTTGCGGTATCACCGTCACTGAAGCAGTATGGGATTCCCGGAAGGGCAAGATTGTTTGAAGTGGTGCAGCGTGTGAAAGAAGTCAATAAAATGCGCCAGCAGCGCGCGGGACATCCGCTGACGGAAGAATCCTGCTTTGATGAGGAACTGAAATCGGATCCGGATAAAAAAGTATCCTATCTTGTGGCACCACCGCGCATGAGCTATTACATGAAATACAGTACAAAGATCTACAATATTTATCTGCGGTATGTGGCACCGGAGGACATTCATGTTTATTCGATCGATGAAGTGTTTATGGATGTGACCTCCTATCTGCGGACCTATGGAATGAATGCGCATGACCTTGCCATGCAGATGATCCGGGATGTGCTGCAGGAAACCGGTATTACGGCGACTGCAGGCATAGGGACAAATCTGTATCTGTGCAAGATCGCCATGGATATTGTGGCAAAGAAAATGCCGGCAGATGCATCGGGCGTTAGGATCGCACAGATAGACGAGCCATCATACAGGCGGCTTTTGTGGGATCACAGACCGCTGACCGATTTCTGGCGGGTTGGCAGAGGCTATGCAAGAAAATTGGAAAAATGCGGTATTTACACAATGGGAGATATTGCCAGATGCTCTCTCGGTAAACCGGAGGAATATTATAATGAGGAGCTTTTGTACAGGTTGTTTGGTATCAATGCGGAGCTTCTGATCGATCATGCATGGGGCTGGGAGCCCTGTACGATCGCAGATATCAAAGCATATAAGCCCGAGGCAAAGAGCATCAGCTCAGGACAGGTGCTGAAATGCCCTTATCCATGCGGCAAAGCGCGGCTTATTGTGCAGGAGATGACAGATCTTCTGGTGCTGGAGCTGGTAGAGAAGGGATATGTGACAGACCAGCTTGTGCTGACGATCGGTTATGATATTGATAATCTGACTGATCCGGTTATTTTGAAAAAATATCACGGAGAGATCACGACAGACCGCTATGGCAGAAGAGTGCCAAAGCATGCCCATGGGACAGAAAATCTGGAGGAGGCGACTTCTTCCACCAAAAGGATCATGGAAGGTATGCTTTCTCTGTATGACAGGATCATCAATCCCGATCTGCTGATCCGCCGTATCACAGTTGTGGCGGCGCACCTTCAGCGGGAGCAGGATGTCATGCAGGAGGAGACCTACGAACAGATGGATCTTTTCACGGATTATGAGCAGAAAAATAAGGAAAAGCAGGAAAAAGAGGAAGAACGCAGAAAAGAAAAGCAGATCCAGAAGGCAATTTTGAATGTGCAGAAAAAATATGGCAAAAACGCACTGATCAAGGGCATGAGTCTGCAGGAAGGTGCCACGACAATGGAGCGAAATCGGCAGATCGGCGGTCACAAGGCATAAGAAAGGGAAAACATGCAGATCAGAAAGGATTCTTATGAAGATATCATAGGACTGGAACACCATCAGTCAAAAACACATCCGCATATGTCAATCCATGACAGGGCTGCGCAGTTTGCACCGTTTTCCGCACTGACGGGACATGGTGCAGCGATCGCGGAAACAGCAAGGCTGACAGAACATGAAATAGAGCTGGATGAGTATGTGATGGAGAAAATAGATGAGGAGCTCCGGTGGCTGGCGGAGAATCTGGAAAGTAAGCCGCAGGTAACTATAACATATTTTGTGCCGGATGAGAAAAAAGAAGGCGGCGCATTTGTCCAAAAGACCGGCTATGTGAAAAAACTGGACAGTTACCGGAAGACAATATTGCTTACGGATGATACCTGTATCGATATGGAGAAGATCACAGAAATTCAAATAACTCGCGAAAGCGGCAGAAATATGCTATGATACTATTGTTCTGTGCGAAAGAAATGATGAAGTGCGGACAGAAAATGTGAGAGTGCGGAAAATATGCAGGAAGAAAAAATACGTTTAAATAAATATATGGCGCAGGCGGGGCTTTGTTCGCGTCGGGAAGCAGATAAGCTGATCGGGCAGGGGCGTGTCTATGTGAATGGTACGGTCGCCGGGCTGGGCTGTCTGGTAGGCGCATCGGATAAGGTGCGTATCGGCAAAAAAGAGATCAAAGGAGCAGCAGATAAAGTGCTGATCGCTTTTTACAAGCCTGTTGGTGTGACCTGCACGGAGAAAGACCGTTTTGCGGATAAAAAGATACTCGACTATGTGAATACCAAAACGAGAGTGACCTACGCCGGGAGACTGGATAAGGATTCTGAGGGACTTATGCTTCTGACAAATGACGGCGAGCTCATCCAGAAGCTGATGAGAGGTGCGGAAAAGCATGAGAAGGAATATGTGGTAAAAGCAGAGAAAGAGATCACGCCTGAATTTCTGGAGAAGATGGCGGGCGGTATTTATCTGGAGGAGCTGCATCAGACAACAAGACCATGCAAGATCACGCAGGAGGGGAAATATACATTCCGGATCATCCTGACCCAGGGACTGAACAGACAGATCCGCAGAATGTGTCAGGCGTGCGGAAACCGGGTAAAACAGCTCAGGCGTGTACGGATCATGAATATAACACTGGGTGATCTGCATAGCGGGCAGTCGCGTATGCTGACGAGGGAAGAGGCAGAGGAATTATATACGCTTGTCGGAATTCAAGCCCCGGAACAGTTTCAAAAACAGATTTGAAACGTCCTGAGGGAAGAACGCATATATAACAGAAGCAGAATATGGGAGAATAAGATGGAAGAAAAAATAGCAAGAATGCGGGAACTGATCCCTGTTTTACAGAAAGCATCCAGGGCATATTATGCACAGGACACAGAGATCATGAGCAATTTTGAATATGACAGATTATATGATGAACTGCAGGCACTGGAGGCAGAAACAGGTATCGTACTTTCGGGTTCGCCATCGGTAACGGTCGGATATGAGGCCGTGGATGCGCTGCCCAAGGAGCGGCATGAAAAACCGATGCTTTCGCTTGCAAAGACAAAGGAGCGGGAAGAACTGAAGAGCTGGCTCGGCGATAAGGAAGGACTGCTTTCCTGGAAGCTGGACGGTCTTACGATCGTACTCACTTATGAAGGAGGACAGCTTGTAAAAGCGGTAACACGCGGAAACGGAGAAGTCGGCGAAGTCATTACACCGAACGCCAGAGTGTTCCGGAACATACCGGGCAGGATCCCATATCAGGGAAGTCTGGTGCTGCGCGGGGAAGCGGTTATTCCGTACTCCGAGTTTGAAAAGATCAACGCACAGATCGAAGATGCGGATGCCAAATATAAAAATCCGCGGAATCTCTGCAGCGGATCGGTCAGGCAGTTAAATAATGAGATCACAGCAAAAAGAAGCGTGTACTTCTATGCATTTTCTTATGTAAAAGCCGAGCTGGACGGCGCAGAACCGCCGTTTGAAAATGACCGTGAGAACCAGTTCCGTTTTTTAAAGGAGCAGGGCTTTGATGTAGTACCATATAAACGGGTAAATGCAGATACGATCCTGGCAGAGATCGAATGGTATGCACAGGCAATACAGACATATGATATTCCGTCCGATGGACTGGTGCTCTGTTATTGTGATCTGGCTTATTCTGCTTCTCTGGGTCTGACGGCAAAGTTCCCGCGTGATTCGATCGCTTTTAAATGGGCGGACGAAACAGCAGAGACCACCCTTTTGGAGATCGAATGGAGTCCAAGCCGTACAGGACTCATCAATCCGGTAGCAATATTTGAACCGGTCGAGCTGGAAGGAACGACAGTCAGCCGCGCCAGTGTCCATAATATCAGTGTGATGAAAGCATTATCGCTCGGGATTGGTGATAAGATCATCGTTTATAAAGCCAATATGATCATTCCGCAGATCGCGGAAAACCTGACAAAGAGCGGCGTGAAGGATATCCCCGCGCATTGCCCTGCGTGCGGTGCTGACACGAAGATCGAAGCGGCAAATGAGGTAGAGGTATTATATTGTACCAACCCGGACTGCCCGGCAAAAAAGATCAAGTCATTTGCACTGTTTGTCAGCCGTGATGCACTCAATGTAGATGGTTTGTCGGAGGCAACTCTGGAGAAGTTTATCGGTAAAGGCTTTATCCATTCCTTTGCGGATATCTTTCATCTGGAGCAGCATGCGGATACGATCAAAGAAATGGAGGGCTTTGGCGAAAAGTCCTGCAAAAATCTCCTCGACAGTATCGACAAAGCAAGACAGACAACTCTGCCAAGGCTGATCTATGCGCTGGGGATCGCAGGGATCGGTGTTGCCAATGCAAAGGTACTGTGCAGATATTTTGACTATGATATAGAGAAGATAAAATCGGCAGACGTGGAAGAACTGTCGGAAATAGACGGTGTCGGAGAAGTACTGGCAGGCGGCATCAGAGCATATTTTACGAAAAATAAAAATCTGTCAGCGCTGGACAACTTATTGAAAGAGCTGGAACTTGAGAAACCGGAAGAAAACACGCAACAGCAGACGCTGACAGGTAAGGTATTCGTGATCACAGGCTCACTGGAGCATTTTGCCAACCGGAATGAGCTCAAGGAGCAGATTGAGCAGCGTGGTGGCAAGGTAACAGGCTCTGTGACCGGAAAGACAGATTATCTGATCAATAATGATATTACCTCGACATCCGGAAAAAACAAAAAAGCAAAAGAGCTTTCGGTTCCGATCATCACAGAAGAAGAGGCTATGCGGATGCTGTAACTATTATCAAATCCGCGCAGATGTGCTATACTGTAATGAGTCCGTAGGAAACCAAGCGACTGCGAAGCAAAAACAAAAACAGAGGATGGTAAGAAATGCCAATTAAAATACAAAGCGACCTCCCCGCCAAGGGAATACTGGAAAATGAAAATATATTCGTCATGGACGAAGGAAGAGCAGTCAGTCAGGAAATCAGACCGTTGAAGATCTGTATTCTGAATCTGATGCCGCTCAAGGAAGAAACAGAGCTTCAGCTTCTGAGAGCATTGTCTAACACACCGCTGCAGGTGGATGTGGATTTTATGAAAACGAGCACACATGTTTCGCAGAATACTTCTGCGAACCATCTGAATCGTTTTTATTCCACCTTTGCAGAGCTGAAGGATAATAAATATGATGGGCTGATCATCACGGGAGCACCGGTGGAACAGATGGCGTTCGAAGAAGTGGATTACTGGGAAGAACTTTGCATGATCATGGAATGGTCCAAGAAGCATGTCACGTCCACGCTGCATATCTGTTGGGGTGCACAGGCGGGACTGTATTATCATTTCGGACTGCCAAAGATCCAGCTTCGGGAAAAGCTGTTTGGTATTTTTGAGCATAAGGTAATGAACCGGAAAATACCGCTTGTCAGAGGCTTTGATGATTATTTCATGGCACCGAACAGCCGCTATACAACGGTCAGCGCAAAGGCGATCCATGATTGCCCGCAGCTTATTGTACTGGCAGAATCCGAAGAAGCGGGCGTGCTTTTATGTATGACAGAGAATGGCAAACAGATCTTTGTCATGGGACATCTGGAGTATGACCGGGTTACCCTGCAGAAGGAATACGAAAGAGATTTGGCAAAGGGGCTTTCCATCAAACTTCCGGTCAATTATTTTCCGGAGGACGATCCGACGAAAAGACCGCATCTGCAATGGCGTGCCCATTCCAACAATCTTTACAGCAACTGGCTGAATTATTACGTATATCAGGAAACCCCGTATGATATCAACCAAATCCAGTAATATGGGAGGGAATTTCCATGATGCTTCCTTTTTTATCAGTAATTATCTGAATCTGTATGAACACCAGTCTACGTACAGCCCCAATGCACCGCTGCGTTTCCTGATCTATTACAAGAGTGCAATATGCCGAAGATTATCGACAAAGAAACCTTAATTTCGCCATAATGGATATTGTATGAAAGGTAAGCATATGATATGATAAGCAAGGATTGCAAAATCGTCAATGGGGATAACGAGGAAAATAAATATTGATTGAATTGATAAAGATTCTCCCAGTTTGGTTTTTTGGCGGTGGGAGAATTTTTTACTTGTATATAGAGGATAAAGGGAAAAGAGGAGCATTATGAGAAAAATTCCATTTAGTCCGCCTGACATTTCGGAAGCAGAGATAGCAGAAGTAGCAGAGGCAATGAGATCAGGCTGGATTACAACAGGACCAAGAGTAAAAGAACTGGAAAAAAGACTTGCTGCATATTGCCATACAAGCAAAGTGGTCTGTTTAAATTCAGCAACTGCTGCAGAAGAATTGAACTTTCGAATTTGTGGTATTGGTGAGGGAGATGAAGTAATTGTTCCCGCCTATACATATACAGCAACTGCAAGTGCAGCAATTCACTGCGGTGCAAAAGTTATCTTTGTAGATAGTCAGAAAGACAGTACAGAAATGGATTATGATAAGGTTGCAGAATCCATTACAGAACGAACAAAAGCTGTAGTTGCTGTGGATCTTGGTGGTATTATCTGCAATTATGATAAGCTTTATGAGGTTGTGGAAAGTAAAAAGAATCTGTTCCATGCAAAAGAAGGCAATGAGCTTGGAGCAAGAATTCAGCAGGCAGTTGGTAGAGTACTTGTTTTTGCAGACTGTGCACACGCTTTGGGAGCAAGCAGAAATGGTAAGATGGCTGGTGAGATAGCTGATTTTACGGATTTCAGTTTCCATGCAGTAAAAAATTTTACAACTGCAGAAGGTGGAGCTTCCACATGGAGAGATATAAAAGGTATTGATAATGAGGAAATGTATCATCAGTATCAACTCTACAACTTGCATGGTCAGAGTAAGGATGCGCTTGCAAAGACACAGCTTGGTGCATGGGAATATGATATTGTTGGCCCTTGGTATAAATGTAATATGACAGATATCATGGGAGCAATCGGGCTCAGACAGCTTGACAGATATCCCGGAATGCTTGCAAGAAGGAAAGAAATTATAGGAAAATATGATGCAATGTGTGATGATCTTGGTGTGCAGAACCTTATGCATTATGGTAAGGATTATCAGAGCAGTGGGCATTTGTATCTGACCCGTATCCCAGGGATCAATGATCAGCAGAGAAGAGAGATTATTATTAAACCTTAAATGAAAAACTCAGTGCAAAATCAAAAGGTTTTCTAATACATTAAACATTGTATTTTCTGTTTTTCTGGTATTTTATGTGATATAATCCGATTAAAACTGTTGAAAAACGCTTAATTGTTTACATGCCAAAATAGCGGCTCGCATTTTCTTCTGCAAAAGTTAATGCAACCCACTTCATATTGATTATGGATGATTAACTATCTGCTTTTCATTCTTATTCTTTACTAAGTAACTTTGGTCTTAAACATATCTCGTCTGCGGCGACTGGTGACATGTTAAGCATTTCCAACAGTTTTTTCATTTCTTCAGTTTCTACAAGATCGTATGGACTTTTGTATTCAAGTCCTGGTCTCGTTGTACTGTTGATATGATTTGCGATCAGTGTCATATCTTCCTGGGTATATCCCTTAAAAGTCTTACCTCTTGGAATGACATATCTTATAAATTCATGATTCTTTTCGATGTGAGGTTTCTGCCATGATGCCTGTGGATCACAATAAAAAATTTTAGTCCTTGGTGAACCACTCTTTGTATATTCGAGAGCTAATGCATTCTTGAAACATCTTCCATTATCAGTAAGTATCACCGGAAAAAGCTTTCTAAATCTTTTAACACCTAATGCCTTTGTAAGCTTATCAAATACCTCTATTACCGGATCCATTGCTTCTTCTTCAATCAGTATCATTAGCATTACAGAATTACTATTAAACATGATTGTAAGAAGTACCTGTTCCTTTGTTCTAAGTCCTCTAACAGTGTCCATTTCAACCACAGGTGCATCCGGATGTTCCTCCATATACTTTTGAAAGTCTTCATAAGTTCTTCCCTGTCTGTAATTGAACTTGTTACACTTTATTTCAGTCTGCTTTTTTCGACGCTTTTTATATTTTACTTTACGCCTAAGATCCAGGTTACTTATGGTCAATTCTCCAGCATCGATATAGTTGTAAATACTTCTTTCAGATACTTTTATTTCATCACCATGTGTATTACATATATGTGATAATGGCTGTCCTTGACGAATAAGCGGTGACAAAATTTCATCTAATGTCTGGAGTTCTTCTTGACTAAGTCTTATTCCCTCACGCGACTCTGAACGAACCTTTTTCGCCTTTGCATCCGCCTTTTCCGCAAGATAATAGAACTTGTTATACTTACATGCTTTCTTATTCTTTTCACTGCATGAATCGCATACAAATGGTGCCCTTTCTGTTTTTTTACAAGTATGTGTAATGCACCTGTCACAATACCCTGTACAATCATGCTCCATACAAGTCCAACATCTCTTGCTGCAGTACTCATCTCCGCAAAGACCTGTCTTTCTACAACTTGGCGGATAAATACAATCCGTCCCATAAGAATACGGTGTCTTTACCATTATTCTGTTCTGCTTCACTTCTCTGGTAACACTTGATGTGCTTCTACCAATTTCTTTAGCTATCTGACTAAAAGATTTCTTGGCATAAATGCCAGCTTCAATTCTCACTCTTTCTTTAAAAGTTATTCGATTGTAATTACTCATTTGACTCCTAACCGCAGATAGTAATCACATCGAATCATATCACATAAAATACCTCCTTCTGCAAAAGTTATTGCAACAGATTTCTCTATTTCATAACTTTTTTGTTGCGTTAAGTTTTTCAATTAAAGGATTATTATTAAACTGGCTGAACAAGGTATATCCACAAATGTACATTATAAGCCGCTTCCGATGATGACAGCTTATAAAGCAATGGGATGGGATATAAAGGATTTCCCGAATGCGTATGCATATTATGAGAATTTGATCACACTTCCGCTGCATACAAAATTGAGTGATGAGGATGTGGAGTACATCATAGAGAATTATAAAGGAGTAGTTAAACAGTATATCTAAAGAAAGGATATTATTGTATGCTTAGAAAATGGGATGAACTTCCGGCATTTATGAGGTGCGAGGAAGTAAAACCATATTATGAAATTTTAAGAAAAAAACAAGTCAGTTTGTTCTTCAAAAGAGTGTTTGATTTGGTTGGTGGATTAATTCTGCTTGTGCTACTTGCGGTTCCAATGGCTATTATTGCTGTATGGATAAAGATTGATTCGGAAGGTTCGGTCTTCTATAGGCAGGAAAGAGTGACTACATATGGAAAGCATTTCAAAATACATAAGTTCCGTACCATGGTAAATAATGCAGATCAGATTGGCTCTACTGTAACTGTAGGAAATGACAGCCGGATTACAAAGGTGGGAGCAAAGCTCAGAGGTTGTAGATTAGATGAGTTACCACAGGTGTTTGATTTAATATTTGGTAATATGAGTTTTGTGGGAACAAGACCGGAAGCAGTAAAATATGTGGAAAAGTATAAGCCAGAATATATGGCTACATTGCTTCTTCCTGCGGGGATTACAAGTGAAGCAAGTATCAGGTATAAAGATGAAGCAGAATTACTTGATATGGCTGATAATGTGGATAGAGTGTATATGGAAGATGTTTTACCAGAAAAGATGAAGTATAATTTAGAGTGTATAAATAGATATTCTTTTTGGGGAGAGGTAGCTACAATGTTTAGAACTGTGTGCGCAGTGTTTGGAAAGAAATATAGGTAAAGAATATGGAGAATAGAGAAGTAGTAGATGGGCTTGTTTCCATTATAATGCCTTCATGGAATACCGAGAAATTTATTGCGGAGTCAATCCGATCCGTTATTAATCAAACATATACTAATTGGGAGCTTATCATTGTGGATGATTGTTCAACAGATCATACAGATGACGTAGTTGCTTCTTTTCATGATGATAGAATTAGATATTATCATAATCAAAAGAATTCTGGGGCGGCTTTAACTCGTAATAAAGCGTTGAGGGAAGCAAGAGGTGAGTGGATTGCTTTTTTGGATTCAGATGATTTGTGGATGCCAGAGAAACTTGAACATCAGATAAAGTTTATGGACAAATATAATTATTGCCTTTCTTATACTGAGTATGAAAAGATTGATGAGGATTCAAATCCAATCAATATTTATGTTTCCGGACCTGAAAGCGTAAATAAGCGAAAAATGTATAATTATGATTACATTGGGCAGCTTACTATGATGTATAGCGTAAAGGTATTTGGGCTTATTCAGATAAAGGACATTAAAAAAAATAATGATTATGCCATTAGACTTCAGCTTTATAAAAAACCGAGAATGTGTGCATATCTTCTAAAAGAAAATTTAGCAAAATATAGGGTTAGAAAAGTAAGTATTAGTCATGATAAATTCAGAAGAAAGTTTAAAAGTCATTTTGACTTGTTTCATATGTGTGATGAGAAGCCGGTGATAATTGCTATGTGGTTTGCATGTTGGAATATGTTCTTTGGGGTACTGAAGAAGAAAAATTATGAGAAGAGTAGGTAAAAGACGGTGAAAGTAATTATTTTTTGTGTTAATTACAATTCGTTCGATGAACTGGAAGGTTATCTGAATTCCTTAGAAATATCGGTGGCTGCAACAGAGGTTGAATTGACAGTGGTTGTGGTAGATAATTCAGACACGTTCAAGCGAATAGACAAGAAATATTCTTTTGAAATTGTTCATTTGTATACGGGTAGTAATCTTGGATATTTTGGGGGAATTTCATATGGAATAAAAAGATCTAACAAATCAATATCGAAATATAACTATAGTATAATTTCAAATGTTGATTTGCAGGTGCAAGATAATTTTTTTGTTGAACTTGCCAATTTGCATATCCCTGAGGAAATCGGTTGTATTGCTCCAAAGATATTTTCAATTGGTGAAAACAGAGATAGGAATCCAAAGGTTCTTGAACGCTATAGTAAAAGAAAATTAGAAATCTTGAGATTAATGTATAAATTTCCTATTTTGAATAATCTGTATACTTCTTTTTTCTTTAGGAAAAGAAGAGAGAAAGTAGAAACAACTGAACAGAAATTAATTTATGCTGCACATGGATCATTCATGATATTTACTAAAAAGGTTTCTTCATTCTTAAAGGAAATGGAATATCCAGTATTTATGTTTGGGGAAGAATTATATATCGCCGAACATTTAAGAAAAATGAATCTAAAGACATTATATCTGCCGAATTTAGTTATTAAAGATAATGATCACGCAAGCACAGGTAGAATGAAGAGCAAGTTTTATTATAAATGCAATTATGAAGCTATGGACATGGTAATCAAGGAGTTTTTCAATGAATAAAATAGAGAAAGTTGTTTATGACTTGGTAAAGTCGAATCCTCAACTTAAATTATTTTTAAGAAATACATATCAATCAGTTTTTGATTTGTTGCCCGAAAAAGATAATTGGTCGAAGAATGAGATTATTGAAAAAAAGGGATATTATTTTGGCTTTCATGATAAGAGCCCGTTTTCTTTTGATGAATGTTATATTTTGGCTAATAAATTGGAGATTCCACTTAGAATGCCAAAAGAAGGGGATTCATTGACAGTTGGTTATTGGGATAAGAATTTCTCAAAATATACTGAGGTGTCTAAAACGTATGCTTGGAATTATCATAAAGGATGCAGGTTGCAATGGCTAGGAGATAACTCAAAAAATTTTATTTTTAATAATATAGTCGATGGTAGGCTTGGAGCTGCTATTGCTTCAGTTGGTAATAAGTCTTTAAGGACAATAAGCTATCCAAATCCAATCGTGGCTTAGAAACTGAAATGAGACAATATTCTATGCCGCTGATAGCAAACAATGTTGGCTGGTGGATTAATAGTATGAAAAAACGAATTTCTTAGAAAAACAACGAATTCCATTTGCTAGTATAATTAATCCTATTTTATTAGCATTTATGAAAAGCATGCCATTATGGGAATTTAAGGAAAAATGTGCAAATGTTGAGGATGTTATAAAGTACTATTTTAATGCTTTGTTGGAACGTGAAAAAGAACGTCAGGCATTAATGCTTTCAGTTGAAGAACAATATAAAATAATGCAGGATCTTGCGCGAGATTTTATAGAGTTTGATATAGATTCAGAGGAATTTTCGTTCATTAGAGATCTTTTTATTGAGATAATTCATGATTCATTTAAAGAGTATAAGTGCCAAGAAGAATGGGGAAAAAATGATGATTTAAGTAGAACATTGAATGGTATATTAGCTACTTTAGATAATTGTGATTGGGCAATTGCAAGTCTGTTTTCACAAATGGCTTATAGGCATTATAAAGCGAAAGAATGGATCCCAATGTTAAAAAGTGTTTTTTTGATTAGAATTTATGATGTTTCTAACATGGGTGAAATTTTGGAATATTTTGATGGTAATCCACAGATGGCAAAACGTTTTTTTAGAATTGATAGAAAAGAGTTTTTAATAAAAATATCTGATTTAAAAAAGGGATTACCATTAAATATGAGAAATTTAGTTTTTTTGGCTAATGCTTTTGAGGTACATGATCCTCAGATTACTAAAATGACACCAAGTATTTTGTTGGAAGAAATTAAATAAAAATTTCTAACTTTATTGGTACAAGTAAGAGACTAGCAATACTATATGGAGTTTATTATCTCATGGATTATGACCATGTCGAAAGGCATCAACTGTAAGTACTCAAACATGAGTACCATAAAATAAAAGAAACCGCCATTTTGCTGGCGATTCCCATATATTTGATCTTTGATAGTTAAATTATTTTTTCTTTACGATGCGGCACTTCTTCTGGACCACTTTGGACCAGGGAAGAAGATCTGCGAGGAAAGCACGATCGGTGTCATCCTGATGGGCAGCCAGTTCTGTGAGTACATACTCCAGATAATCATAAATCCGGAGACTGTTGGCTTTGGCGGTCTCCACCAGACTGTACATGATGGCACTGGCCTCGGCACCACGGATGGAATCCACATTGCCCCAGTTCTTACGGTCGACAGTGAAAGGGCGGATGGCACGCTCAGCCGTGTTATTGTCCATGGGAACATCACTGTTATCCAGAAAGACACGGAGATACGTTTCCTGATTTAGACTGTACTGCAGGGCTTTGTAGGTGTTGCTACCGGCTGGAACGGTCTGCATGGATCAGGTCAGAAGCCAGTGGAGTTCCTCATAGAGGATGTTCAGGTGGATCTCTACGGCGCGCATCATCCAGTTGGACATGGTGCTCATCCACAAGGAAAGTCTGGGGGATGATGGACAGACGCTTATTGCATCTGATCCGCCTGTTCGGTTTTACGACCGAAGGAACGCTGGTTCATGAGGGCGATCTGCTCTGTGAGGAATTCCAGCTGGGAAGTGATGGTGTTAAGCTGCAGCTGCAGGCCTTTGATGATGGTGATAAGGACATGTTTGTCCATCCGGTTAAGCTGTTCATCGGTAAGAGAGGAAAAATCTGTCATCTCACACCTCGTTTCTGTATGAGATGATTATAACAGAAATCCAGCAGACATGCCACTTTCAGGCATCAGGGTATGGAGATCGTGTTTGTAATACCCAAATCGTGCGATTCGCGCGACTCATGCAATACACCGGGAACAGGTGGAGTGATGGGAACGATGTCGTGAAGTGCAGACTCGACGTAATTCTCTTTGAGGCGGTGCTTCCAGTAGTTGTAGGTATGGATGGAGTAGCCGTTCTGATCGCACCTCTGCTTTACGGTGAGACCGCTCTTGGCCTGTTCCTTACAGAGTACAGCCCACTGGTCGAGTTTGATCTGCTGCAGTTGTTTTGTAGTGTTCATGAGAACCTCCTGATATAAGACGCTAAGATATGCGAATATTTGGAGCAATTATCTCATGAATATGGTATCATGGTAAGGTACTCATAATAGAGTGCTTACATAGAACCAAGTGATATCCTAAAAAGAATTGCATTATGAACCATATATGGTAAAATAATCTTG
>ERZ772831.1537-NODE-1537-length-21360-cov-3.720253_pt1 | contig 21360 bp, 18 predicted proteins | sample MGYA00580858_ERZ772831 | MGnify/ENA primary metagenome ERZ772831 (study PRJEB29015, sample SAMEA2737694) | human gut metagenome | biome: human gut; feature: human-associated habitat; material: faeces | place: China | collected 2012 ... | reverse complement strand
TATCCGGGCCATAGGGCTTCCAAAAGCACTGGGCGAACACCTGATCGTGGCGCACAAACGTAAAGCTTTGAAGCCCCAAATGCTTCTCGTTGATCTCATTGATAAACGCGGCCACAGCACTGCTTTTTACGCCCACTTCCTCCGGCGTGACATGCTGCAACTGGCAGTCCTTTAATTTCTCCATAAAAGAATCCCCCTTAAATTCGGCAAAATAGCCATATCCGATTTTTATTTTACCGCAGGCAGCGCTGCAATTCAACCACTTTTTGTCAAAAATGCTACCAAAAGCCGCCCGATCCGCCGGATAAGCGGCAACCGAAGCCTTTTGTATTTTAACAGACAGTCCCAACCGGCAAAAAAACCACGAATAGCGGTTGCATTGTGGCAAATCTTGTTGTAGAATTAAGATGTGTATACAATGAGAATACACCGCAAGATGAAAACGAGGGATTGGACCAAAAATGAAACATACGAAGGACGGCAAAAACCTAAATGCGCTGCTGCGTCGTGCCATGCTGGGCGTGCTGGATATTATACTCTTTGCCATGGCAAATTGCAGCATCTGCTACCTGACCATGAACGGCCACATTATGGCCACAGACTACAAATACATGATCTTCAACTACCTGCACTTTGGGCTGACCAGCGTGCTGTTGGTGGGGATCAATTCCGCCTTCGGTCTGTACCGCAGCGTATGGTACTTTGCCGGATCAGACGAGATTGTGAAAAGCTTTTTAGGTGCCTTAGTCAATGCCGTACAGTTGTTCTTATGTGACCGCCTACTATTTGCCAAGGTGCTGCACACCAAGGGTTACCTGCCTTATTATGCCTATATTCTCTTTTTTGTTCTGATGTTCGTTGCCACGCTGATCCCCCGGATCGGTTATCGTATTCTACGCCGATATGTGCATAATTTGGTCGGCCGCCGGGACGGCCAAAAGCGTATTATGATCGTGGGTGCCGGATTTATGGGCAACTTTATCATTGACGAACTGCGCAACGGTCACTACCGGGAGGGACGACCGGTAATCGCGCTGGACGATAATCCTGCCAAGTACAAAAAACGCATTAACGGCGTGAAAATCGTGGGCATCTGCGACGATCTGCCACGGCTGACCGAAAAATATAAAATTGACGAAATCATCTTTTGCATTCCCTCAGCAGCACCGGCGCGGCGGCGAGACCTGGTGAACTTAGCTATGCGCACCAAGGCCAATGTAAAAATCTCTCCCTCCGTACAGGAGTTTTGGGAGAACGGCAACGGTGCCCAGCGGATCCGGAATGTGGAGATTTCCGACCTGCTGTCCCGCCCGGAGGTGACCCTGGACAAAAAAATCTGCCGCTACCTGATCGGCAAAACAATTTTGGTTACCGGGGGCGGTGGCTCCATCGGGTCTGAGATCTGTATGCAGGTAGCCCGGTACAACCCGGACAAGATCGTGATCTTTGACATTTACGAAAACTGCGCCTTTGAGCTGTTCAATGCACTCAACGAGAAATATAACGGCGAGATAGATGTGTATGTGCGCATCGGTTCCGTGCGGGACACCAAGCGGCTGGACGAAGTGTTTGCGGAATTTCACCCGGATGTGGTGTTCCACGCTGCCGCCCACAAGCATGTGCCGCTGATGGAAACCTCGCCCTGCGAGGCGGTGAAGAACAATGTGTTCGGCACCTACAACGTGGCCGTTGCGGCAGACAAATTCAAAGTGCCCAAGATGGTCATTCTCTCCACCGACAAGGCGGTAAACCCCACCAATGTGATGGGTGCCACCAAACGACTGACGGAGATCATCATACAGTATATGAACACCGTAAGCCAAAATACCCGCTACGCCGCCGTGCGCTTTGGCAATGTGCTGGGGTCTCACGGCTCCGTGATTCCCATCTTCCAGCATCAGATCGCCCAGGGTGGCCCGGTGTGTGTGACCCATAAGGACATTACCCGCTACTTTATGACCATACCGGAGGCGGCACAACTGGTGTGCCAGGCCGGCGGTTTGGCTCTGGGCGGCGAGGTGTTTGTACTGGATATGGGCGAGCCGGTGAAAATTATGGATCTGGCCAAGAACCTGATCCGCCTGTCCGGCTTTACAGAAGGAGAAATACCCATTAAAATCACCGGCCTGCGCCCGGGAGAAAAGCTCTATGAGGAGCTGGCCATGGAAGAAGAAATGCAACGCCGCCAGCGCACCGCCAACAAAAAGATTTTTGTCACCCAGCCTGTGGAGATTGACAAAGATCGCTTTGCCGCCATGCTGGAGGATTTGGCGAACATTACGCCGGAGACTGTGCGCACGGTGCTGATGCGCTATGTGCCCAACTACCACCCGGCTCCCCCGGAGCAGGGCAATACACATAAAGGAAATTAAGGAGGAACCCTATGCTTTATCGTACGGATTTTGACGAGAACGGCCGCAAGACCCTGTGCCAAATGGACGGGGTCAACGCCGATATGCTTATGGACATCTTTGTGCAAAAGCTGGCGCCCGGCGACACCCTGACTCTGGAAGAAGCGGAAAAAGAGTGCGCCGTGCTGCTGCTATCCGGCCAGGTGACCTTTGCCGTAGGCAACAGCATAAACGAGACCTGCCGACGCAAGAACCCCTTTGAAAAGAAGCCCTACGCCGTGCACTTTTGCCGGGGCACCCAGGCCACGGTTACCGCCATGGAGGACAGCCAGGTTCTGGTGCAGATGACCGACAATGATCGCACCTGGGCGCCGGAATTCTACCACCCGGGCAACTGCCTGTACCAGGAGTTCGGCAAGGGTCAGTGGAACGGCACCGGGCACCGGATCGTCTCTACTATGTTTGATTTGGACAACGCCCCTCAATCCAACTTGGTGATGGGCGAGGTGTTCAATCAGCCGGGGCGCTGGTCCTCTTATCCGCCCCACCACCACCCCCAGCCGGAGGTGTACTACTACCAGTTTGACCACCTGGAAGGCTTCGGCGCCGGGTTTGAGGGCGACACCCCTTATAAAACACAAAACGGTGACTGCCTGTGCATTCGGGGCGGCAACGCCCACCAGCAGGTCACCGCTCCCGGGTACGAAATGTATTATGTATGGCTGATCCGGCACTTAGACGGTGACCCGTGGGACAAAACCAGAATCTATGTGCCGGAATATGAGTGGCTTGCCAATGCGGACTGAAGAAAAAATCATTGAAAAATATACAGACATTCCTGCCCTGCTGAAGAACTGCGGCGCTCAGCGTCCCTTTCTCTGCTGCGGCAAGAGTTTTGAAAAGACGGACGCCTTTGCCTACCTGCAAGCGCACTGCCGCCTGACAGTATGGGACACGGTGCGCCCCAATCCCCGCTACGAGGATATGGTGGCGGCAGCCGAATTATACCGCAAAGAAGGCTGCGACTTTATCATCGGCGCCGGCGGCGGTTCGCCCCTGGACAGCGCCAAAATGATCAAGCTGCTGATCACCAACCCGGGCGTGGTGGGCTACGATGCCGAACTGCGGGACAATGACATTCCTTTTTTAGCCATTCCCACCACCAGCGGCACCGGCAGTGAGGCCACTCGGTACTCTATCTTTTATGTAAACGAGGACGAGAAGCACTCTGTCAGCCACCCCGGCTTTCTGCCCGGCTATGTGCTGCTGGATCCCTGCTTTTTGCAAACGGTACCGGACTACCAACGCAAGTGCACCTGTCTGGACGCCCTGTGCCACGCCATAGAAAGCTATTGGAGTGTGCGCAGCACCCCGGAAAGCCGCACCTATGCCCAAAAGGCCATTCGCCTGTATTTTGAGCACCTGGACGGCTATTTGGCAAATACCCCGGCAGGCAATGCGGGTATGCTCCGCGCCTCCTATAACGCCGGGCGTGCCATTGATTTTACCTCCACCACGGCGGCCCACGCCATGTGCTACAACATCACCATGCACTGCCACACCAGCCACGGTCATTCCGTTGCCGCCGGGCTGGCAGAAATTTGGGACTATATGCGCACCCACAATGACCGGGTGAACGATCCCCGGGGGCGGGACTATGTGCTGGATAGCTTTGACCGAATCGGTATGCTGATGGGCGGTCAAAACGGTGCGGACGGTGTCGCCATCTTCCGTTCCCTTCTGGAGAGAATGGAATTACAGTCGCCTACTGCCACGCCGGCGCAATGCGCCGCCTTTGCCAAAAAGGTGGACATCAACCGACTGGGCAACAACCCCACCAAGCTGACGGTAGAGGATGTGGAAGCCCTGTACCGCAAGATCCTGGTGCATAAGTAAAAGATGTGGCTGATAGAAATACACGCACTACAAAACCAAAGGACCGTACACTGTACGGTCCTTTTTACATTTACAAATTCTATTACAAATCAAATTTGGCGGCCTTTTCAAACCCGGTTTTCACATCCAGCAGGCAGTCGTAATTATACCAGGGAGCCTCCCGCTCGATCATTTGCAGCAATGCCGGGCAGATCTCGGCGTCCAGGATCCACTTGGTAACTTCAAAATCCTCCCGAATATTCTTGGTGGGATAGCCGTTGAACATGAGGGAAAAATCCGTCAGCAGCAAAAACACACCCTGCTGGTAGCGCATCAGATCATTGGTTGGAATACCAATCAGCTTGGCGCTGGGCGCGTTGCCCATTAAAACCATATCCTGACGCTCTCGCTCCATTTGCCGCAGCATTTGGCGCAGCCCGGCGGCGCCGCTTTGCATCAGGCTCTTAATGTAATCCTCCCGACGGCGGAACACATACACCTTGTAATCCTCCAGCCAGGCATTCGCCGTAGCTAAGGACTCGGTATAATCCCCTTCGTCCCGAATCTTCACCGTATAAAGCGCCAACGGCGCCGGATAGACCTGCCGGTTCTTCAGCGCAAAAGACAGAGAAACATACAGGCTCTTGGTAAAATCCACAAAGGGCGACACATCCAGATAATGCTGGGAAAAAGCAAACAGCCGATACAGATTTTGCCGCGGATGCGGATCCATCACCTTCTCATACAGGTGCATATAGCTGCCGTCCCGGCTGTAAAAGTCATACACAAAATCCGCCGTCACCTTGGCCACCGCATCCCCATTATCAAACAGGGCCTGCCGGTTGCGAAAAATGGTGGGGATCAGCGGTCGGGCACGATCGTCCACCCGCTCGCCGCGGTAAAAAATCTTTTCTTTGTTCTCCAAAAACGGCGCTTTCAGCTGCTGCTCAAATTCTTCCATTGTGTGCACCTCTCGGCGCACCAGAGAAAAATCCACATCCAAAGCGTCAATGACCTGCGCCTCCCACTCGGCAAACTTATCGTCTGCAAAGCGGGTGCGCAGGTCTTTTTCCGTTTGTTTCGCTTTTGTTATAAAGTGCATCATCAGTGGGTATTGTTGTTAATGGTCTTGTAGTCGATATATTGCTGACCGGCTTGCGGTGCCTTGCCGGTTTTAGCCTGGATCATCTCAGACACCGTCACAATTTGATAACCCTTTTTCACCAGCGCCGGTACAATTTTCTCTACCGCGTCTGCGGTGGAGGAGTAAATATCGTGCATCAGGATAATGCTGCCGTCATAGGCACCGTGCTCTGCCTGACTGATAATTTGTGCCGGATTCCTGGATTTCCAGTCCTCCGTATCTACCGACCAGTAAGCAATGATCATGCCCTCTTTTTTGGCAGTATTCTGCATGACACTGCTCATATTGCCGCCGGGGCAGCGGAATGCCGTGGGCCGCTTGCCGCAGGCCTTATACACGGCATCTGAACACTTAACCACATCCGCCTCCGTCACCGCCTTGCCGTAGTGATCGTGATTGTAGGTGTGGTTGCCCAGCTCACAGCCAAGCTCCAACTCTCGCTTCAAATACTTCTTGGTGTTGTCATTGATTCGCGTACCCACCATAAAGAAGGTGGCGCGGGCACCGTACTTCTCCAACACATCTAAAATGCGGCCGGTGGAACCGTCAAAGGCCGGGCCGTCATCAAAGGTCAAGGCCACCATCGGCTTGTCCTTATCAATGTTCGCAGGCAGTTTCACCGTCTCCGCGATCTGTATGCTCTTAACCTCGCTCCAGGGGCCGTACTTGGTGCTGCTGCCCACAGTCATGCTGCCGCGCATACGCACATAGTAGGTGGCCTTCTCCGTCAGCTTCTCCAGCACTGCACTGTTTTGACCGGCCTTAAAGTCCATGGTCTGCGCACCGTCCGCGCTGAAGTCCTTATCCTTTGCATACTGCAGCTGATAGCCCGCTGCTCCGGTATCCGTAGACCAGCGCAGGTTCATAGACCCCTCCGACAGGGAGGACGCCTCCACCTTAGGTGCACCGGGCAAAGTGTATGCCGTCATCTCCGGACTGAAATCGCCGGTATATTCCTGGTCTCTGTAAATCTTATATGCCCGCACCTTGTAGCGGTACACAGTGGCCGGCGTTAAATCCGTCAGCTGCACACGTGTGTTTTTTTTGCCCTCCACCGTCTTAACTTTATCAAAGGCCTTTTTATCGCTTACGGATTGAAAAATCTGATACCCATCGGCGCCCTTGACCCGGTGCCAACGCAGGGTGCAGTCCGTCTGCTGGCCTTCTTCGATGATCTCCAGCTTCTCCACATCCCCCACCGTCTTGGCCTGAACCACAGACACGGCGCCAAAGGTTGCGATTAAAATTGCCAAGACCAAAAACAGTGCCGTCACGCGCACTTTGTTTGCCATAACCAGACAACCTCCTCTCTTATAATCAAGTTGATTATATAGCACCCGACACAAAAAGGCAACAGAAATTTGTAACTAAATTGTCACTCTTTTTTTGCCTTTTCTTGTGCATTTTTCCTTTGGTGTTTTTTGGCGTCAAAAGTCAGACAAAATTGCCGATTCGTCGTCCATTATTTTTTCCTTATTGACCGGCGCTTTTGTTCGTGTTAATATTATAATTATAATATTATAACTTATGCAAGGAGAAAGACAAACACCATGGAACAGATGCAGATTTTGCTGGCGATCCTGGTACTTCTGCCCTTTGTCAGCGCCCTGTTGCTGGCACTGTGCGGCAGCGACCGTATGCGCCGGCTTATCGTCTATGGCAGCGCCGGCGTGCTGATGATCAGCGCCGTGGCCTTTGCCGTGTGTTTCTTCTCGGGGGAGAATTTGCAGCTGCGCTTTTTACAGAGCGGTGGGATCATTGACCATACCATGCTGGCGCTGGAGGCCGGCTTTGCGGTGCTGATCACCGTCCTTAGCATCAAGTACCGGCGCTACTATGTGGCGGTGCTGTCCATTGTGCAAACAGTGCTGACCTTTGTGTATGAACTGGGAGGCTATAAGCCTGCCGTACAGCCCTACAACCTGTTTACAGACCAACTGACCGTGATTATGGTGCTGATCATCGCCGTTGTAGGCACACTCATCACAGTATATGCAGTCGGCTATATGCGCGATTACCATAACCATCATAAGGAATATACCGATCGGCGTCGCTTTTTCTTTGCCATGCTGTATGTATTCTTGGGTGCCATGTTTGGTCTGGTGCTGTCCAACAGTCTGTTATGGCTCTATTTCTTTTGGGAGATCACCAGCATTGTGTCCTTCCTGCTGATCGGCTACACCCGCACCAAAGAGGCGGTACAAAACAGTTTCCGTGCCCTGTGGATGAATCTGCTGGGCGGACTTGGATTTGCAGCAGCCATCTTTTGGGCAGGGGTGCGCTTTGGGATCACAGACCTGCAAAGCCTGATCCTGTGCGACGGCAAGTTGGTAGTGGCGCCGGTGATTTTGCTGGCCTTTGCTGCACTGACCAAGAGCGCACAATTGCCTTTTTCCCGCTGGCTGCTGGGAGCCATGGTGGCGCCCACGCCCTCCTCTGCACTGTTGCACAGCGCCACGATGGTAAAGGCCGGTGTGTACCTGCTGATCCGTCTGGCGCCGGTAATGTACGGCACTTATGCCGGCTCTATGGTGAGCCTGGTGGGGGGCTTTACATTCCTGATCACTTCCATGCTGGCCATTACCGTCAGTGACGGCAAGGCTGTGCTGGCCTATTCTACCATCTCCAACCTGGGACTGATCGCCGCCTGTGCCGGTGTGGGCCGACAGGAGACGGTATGGGCCGCTGTTCTGTTGCTGATCTTCCACGCAGTATCCAAATCCCTGCTGTTTCAAACAGTGGGTGCTATTGAGAACGCCACCGGCAGCCGGGATATTGAGTCCATGCACGGACTGATTGCCCGGCACCCACGCCTGGCGCTGACCCTTTCCATCGGCATTGCCGGTATGTTTTTGGCGCCCTTTGGCATGCTGATCTCCAAGTGGGCGGCGCTAAAAGCCTTTGTGGACAGCGGCTCCATTATCCTGGTGCTGTTTATCTGCTTCGGCTCCGCCACCACTCTGTTTTACTGGACCAAATGGGTGGCCACCGTGCTTTCCTGGAACCGAAAGGACACCCGTCAAAAAAACACAACCTCCGGGGATCAGTGGACTTCTCTGCTCATTCACTCGGCACTAATGGTGCTGCTGTGCTTTGTATTCCCGGCAGTGTCTAAATTCGTGGTTACCCCGTACCTGGCCGGTGTGTACGGCCACGCCTCGGCGGTGCTGTCCAGCGACAATATTCTCATTATGATCATTATGCTGGTGCTGATCTTTGTGGTGCCTATGGTGACGATGATTCTGCTGCGCCGCTCTCACATTACCTTTGAAGACACATACCTTGCCGGCGTGAATACCGGCAAGCAGACTTATTTCTATGACGCCATGGGCGAGCCCAAGCACTCCTGGATCACCAACTGGTACTTGACTGACCTGTTCGGTGAGACCAAGCTGTGGAGCCCCAGCGTGGTACTCTCCACGGCAGCCATCTTGATTTATACCGTCATTGCGTTAGGAGGTGCGGTGCGATGAGCAATGCTGCTGTTGCCGCCATCAGTGTGGCGCTGTATATTCTGCTGGCGCCGGGCGTGGGCGGTCTGCTGCAAGGTGTGGACCGCAAAGCCACCGCTCGTATGCAAGGGCGCCAAGGTCCGCCGCTGCTCCAGTCCTTCTACGATGTGGGCAAGTTGCTGGGCAAAGAAACCAAGTATATGAACCACATTCAGATCGTCTGCCATGTAAGCTTCTTGATTTTCGTTATTTTTACCGGAGCGCTATTTTTCGGTGGCGGGGATCTGCTGCTGATCTTTTTTGCTCTGACCACCGCCAACCTGTGTCTGATCCTGGCGGCCACCACCTGTAACAGCCCCTATGCGGCGATGGGTGCCAATCGGGAGATGCTGCAAACCATGGCCTATGAGCCTATGGTGCTGCTCACCGCCGTTGGCTTTTATCTGGCCACCGGCAGCTTTAAGGTCAGCGACATTGTGCGGTCAAGCGGCCTGCCGCCGATTGTGTACCTGCCCGGTGTGTTTTGCGGCTTTTTGTTTATTCTCACCATCAAGCTGCGCAAGCACCCCTTTGACCTGTCCACCAGCCACCACGCCCATCAAGAGATGGTCAAGGGGCTGACCACCGAATTTAACGGCGTAACCCTCCTGATTGTGGAGGTGAGCCACTGGTATGAGAACGTATTTTTAATGGGCATTATCGCCCTGTTTTTCATCAACGGCAAGCCCTGGAGCTATGCGCTGGCAGCGGTGGCCGTGGTGCTGTCTTACTTTTTGGAGATCCTCATTGACAACACCAACGCCCGCCTAAAGTGGCAGCGTATGTTCAAAACCACTTGGGCGGTGACCATGATCATCGGGGTCATCAACATCTTTGTTTTGCAAGTGCTAAAGGGGGTATAAGCATGCCGAATGTAACCAAATCGCCGTGGATTATGCACTACGATGGCACCTCCTGCAACGGCTGCGACATTGAGGTGCTGGCCTGTTTGACCCCCCTCTATGATGTAGAGCGGTTTGGGGTTATCAACACCGGCAACCCCAAGCACGCGGATATTTTGCTGATCACCGGCTCCGTCAACCACCAAAACGCGCCGGTCGTGCGCCAGATCTACGAGCAGATGAACGAGCCAAAGGTGGTGTGCGCCATTGGGGTGTGCGCCTGCAACGGCGGCGTGTTCAAGGACTGCTACAATGTGCTGGGCGGGGTGGACAAAGTGATCCCCGTAGATATTTATGTGCCCGGGTGCGCCGCGCGTCCGGAGAGTATTATTGACGGCGTGGTGCAATCCCTGGCCCTGCTGCAAGAAAAAAGCGAACGCCGAAAGGAGGCCGCAGAATGAACCCAAGCTACACCATTGAAGATGTGGACATCAAGACCCTGTACCGGATGATGCTGGAGCACCTGCGCGCCGGCTTTCGGCTGGTACAGATCGGCGCCACCGGAAGAGAAGATGGCACGGAGCTGATCTATTCCGTTGCCAAGGACTACCAAATGGACAACTTTCGGGTATTTGTGGAGTCGGGTGAGATCATCAACTCCATCTCGGATATTTTTCCCTCCGCGGCGCTGTTTGAGAATGAGATTGCCGAGCTGTTCGGGGTGGATATTGACTGTATCAACCTGGACTTCCACGGCAAATTTTACCGAATAGACAAAGAAACGCCCTTTTGCAAGGCCCCTATGGGTGAGAACGTAACCATCGTGAAAAAAACGGAGGGAGGTGCAGAGAATGGCTAATCGCACCATCGTGCCCTTTGGCCCGCAGCACCCGGTGCTGCCGGAGCCTATACATCTGGATTTAGTTCTGGAGGATGAAAAGGTAGTTGAGGCCATCCCCTCCATCGGCTTTGTCCATCGGGGACTGGAAGAACTGGCCGGTCGTCGGGACTTCCATGACTATCAATATGTGGTAGAGCGCATTTGCGGCATTTGCTCCTTTAAGCACGGCATGGCCTATTGCGAGACCCTGGAGCAGATCTTTGGCGCAGAAGTGCCGCCCAGAGCCAAATATCTGCGCACCATTTGGGGCGAGATGAGCCGAATCCATTCCCATCTGCTGTGGCTGGGTCTCTTGGCCGACGCCTTTGGCTTTGACGCCCTGTTTATGCAGTGCTGGCGTATGCGGGAAAAAGTGCTGGATATGTTTGAGGCCTCCACCGGCGGGCGAGTGATCTTTAGCGTCAACACCATCGGCGGCGTGCTGAAAGATATGGACAGCGATATGCTCAAAAGCTTTGTTGCCATCTTTGACGATATGGAAAAAGAACTGCACAGCCTTGCCCATGTTTTTTTGAACGATTACAGTGTGCAAAGCCGCCTGCGGGGCGTGGGCGTGCTCACCAAGGAGCAGGCGCTGCTGTACGGCGCCGTAGGGCCCATGGCCCGTGCCTCCGGTATAGAGATCGACACCCGCAAGCTGGGGTATGAAGCCTACGGCGATGCGGAATTTGACATCATCACCAGCACCGACTGCGACGGCTACGCCCGCTGCCGGGTACGCATTGGCGAGCTGTTCCAGTCCATTGGTATTATTCGCCAGCTGGCAGCCAAGGTGCCCGACTCCCAACTGACCGTGCCCATCAAGGGGATGCCTAAGGGCGAGGCCATTGTGCGCGTGGAGCAGCCGCGGGGCGAGGCGTTCTATTATACGAAAGCCAACGGCACCAAGTTTTTGGAGCGCTTTCGTGTGCGCACCCCTACCTTTACCAATTTGTATGCACTCCTGCACATTTTGCCCGGCAGCGAGCTGGCAGATGTGCCGTTGCAGATCCTAACCATTGACCCGTGCATCAGCTGCACGGAGCGGTAAGGAGGTTCTTATGGCATTTATGGATTTTACCCGCACGGCGCTGAAGAACCTGTTTTCCAAGCCTGCCACCCGGCAGTATCCACAGGTGCCCCGGGAATACCCGGCACGCAGCCGCGGCCATGTGAAAATTGATATGGACGCCTGCATTCTCTGCGGCCTGTGCAGCCGCAAGTGCCCCTCCGGCGCCATTACCGTTGACCGGGCTGCCGGTACTTGGAGCATTGACCGTATGGGCTGCGTGCAGTGCGCAGACTGTACCACCGGCTGCCCCAAGCACTGCCTGGAGATGCAGCCGGGCTACACCCCGCCGGGACCGAAAAAGCTGGTGGATGTGTACCAAAAGCCCCAGCCGAAGCAGAAAGAAGAAGCGGCACCCCAAGGCGGCAAGATCGTCAACGATATGGAGAAGTGCATTCTCTGTGGCCTGTGTGCCCGCAAGTGCCCCCAAAGCGCCATCGCCGTGGACCGCAAGGAAAGCCACACCTGGGTCATTGACCGCAGCGCCTGCGTGCAGTGCGGCGCATGTATTGATGCGTGTCTCAAGTTTCACGCTCTGTCCTTTGCCCCGGACGACGGCGCTGCCGGCACGGAAACCTATACCAAACCCGTATGATCACGAAAGAATATATCTTTAGCGGCATTGTGCAGGGTATGGGCTTTCGCCCCACCGCCCTGCGACTGGCTACGGAACTGGGAATCACCGGCACGGTGTGCAACACCGGCGGCCGGGTGACCCTCACCGCCACCGGAGAGGGCGCGGCGCTCACTGCCTTCGCAAAGCGGCTGTGCCGCGCCTTTTCCATCTACCAATATGAAGTGAATGAACTGCCGTTCCAGCCATTTCAGGGCTTTACCATCACCCACAGCCGTGGTGCCCGGGGTCTGCCTTTTCTGCCCCCGGACCTGGCCACCTGTCCGGACTGCCAACGAGAGTTGCTGGATCCCAAGAACCGGCGCTATCGGCACCCATTCATCACCTGTATTCACTGCGGGCCGCGGTACACGGTTATGGAGGCCCTGCCTTATGACCGGGAACGCACGGTGATGGGACGCTTTCCCCTTTGCCAGGACTGCCGGGCGGAGTACACCACCCCCGCAGACCGGCGCTGCCACGCCCAAACCATTGCCTGTCCCCACTGTGGACCGCAGCTAACCATGGACATAGAGACAGCCGCCCAACTGCTGCGGCAGGGAGAAGTGGTAGCCGTCAAAGGCATTGGCGGCTATCACCTGTGCGCCAACGCTGCAAATCCGCCAGCCGTGACAAAAATACGACAAATCAAACACCGGGGGCAAAAGCCCTTTGCGGTGCTGTTTCGCAATATAGAAGAAGTACGGCAGTATTGCCGGGTGAGCCAGGCAGAGGAGAAGCTGCTGCTGTCTGCTGCCCGACCCATTGTGCTGCTGCATAGCAAGCGACCGCTGCCCACAGAAATCACCTGCGGCAGTGACCGGGTGGGGGCGTTCCTACCCTGCAATCCGCTGCAAATTCTGCTGCTGGAGGCGATCTCGCCCCTGGTTGCCACCAGTGCCAACATCAGCGGCGCGCCTATGTGCACAGACGATACAGCCGTGCAGCAGTTCGGCGTGCCGGTGCTGGGTCACGATCGCCCAATTCTGACCCCTATTGACGACTCTGTACTGCAAGTGACAGAGGGCAATCCTGCCTTTATGCGCCGGGCGCGGGGCTATGTGCCTTTGGCCGTTGAACTGCCCTTTGCCGCCAAACAGACCACCCTTTGCCTGGGCGGTGATCTAAAGGCCACCTTCGGCTACCACGCCGGACGCTATGTGTTTCTGTCCCAACCCTTTGGCGACCTGGAGCAACCGGACTGCCTGGCTGCCTATCAAGAAAACATAAAGCGCTTCGCCGCCCTTCACGGCTTTACGACAGAAAAAGTGGTAGCAGACCTGCACCCGGGCTATACCGCCCGCCGGTTTTATACGCCGGATATGCAGGTGCAGCACCATATTGCCCACGCTGCCGCCGTATTGGCGGAGCACCAACTGACCGAACCGGCTCTGTGCTTTGCCCTGGACGGCACCGGCTACGGCACCGACGGCCGAATTTGGGGCAGCGAGGTATTTGACTTTGACGGTGGGCGCTTTACCCACCTGGGGCATCTGCCGCCCTTTACCTGTCCCCCCGGAGACAGCGTGGCAACGGACGCCCAACTGTGCCTTAACTGCTATCTAGGCACCCAACCGCTGGTGAACCGAGCGAAAGACGCCGGCGTACCCCTGCTGCAAAACAGCAGCGCAGGGCGCCTGTTTGACGCTGCGGCTGCCGCCCTGGGGCTGTGCGATACCAACACCTATGAGGGGCAATGCGCCGCCGCGGTAGAGCAAGCGGCTCGCCGGGCAAGCGGCGCTTATCCCTTTGACCCGGGCTGCACCCCGCGGGAGCTGCTGGAGGAAATGCAGTGCCAAAGGGCAGATGTGCCCGCCCTGGCACTGGGGCTGCACCACTGGCTGGCCCGATGGATCCTGAACCAAGCCCAAGCCTACCGACGCAGCACTGTGGTGCTCTCCGGCGGCTGCTTTACCAACCAAATTTTGACCCGCTGCACGGCAGATCTGCTGCGGCGCAACGGCTACACTGTTTATACCGCCTGCAAGGTGTCCCCCGGTGACGGAGCATTGGCACTGGGACAGGCATATATATCGGCACTGGAGGAATGACTATGTGCGTTGCCGCTCCCGGCAAAATTTTATCCATCAACGGCACCACCGCCACGGTAGCATACAGCGGCAACCGGGTGCCTGCCAACCTGGGCGTTGTCAAAGCCCAAGTGGGCGACTGGGTGCTGGTGCACGCCGGGCTGGTCATCCAGGTGCTCAGCGAAAGCCAAGCCCAGGAGATAAACAACCTGTTAGCAGAACTGGAGACCCTGCAATGAACCTGCTGAACATTCGCCGGGCGCTGGTCGACTACCACGGTCCGCCCCTGACTTTTATGGAAATTTGCGGCACCCACACTGCCGCCATCAGTGAGAACGGCATACCCGCCATTTTGTCGCCCCATATTCACCTGATCAGCGGTCCGGGCTGCCCGGTGTGCGTCAGCGTATCAGCCTATATTGACCGGCTGTGCGACTTGGCCATGGAACCGGGTATGTGTGTGTGCACCTTTGGCGATCTGCTGCGGGTGCCGGGCAGTACCCGGGCGTTAGAGCAGTGCGTGGCTGTCGGCGGGCGGGTGCAAATGGTCTATTCTCCGCTGGAAGTGCTGTCTCTTGCCAAGGCGGAACCGGGCACCCGGTTTGTGTTTGCCGCCGTGGGATTTGAGACCACCGCCCCGGTGTATGCGGTGCTGGCAGACACCATTATAAAAGAACAGATTCCCAATGTGCAGCTGCTGACGGCGCTAAAGACCATGCCCCCGGCGGTGCGTGCCCTATGCAAAGGCGAAACGAAGATTGACGGTTTCCTGGCTCCCGGCCATGTGGCGGTCATCACCGGCGAGGGCCCCTGGCATCAACTGGCTGCGGCGCAAGGTCTGCCCTTTGTAATCAGCGGGTTTACCGGAGAGGAGTTACTATGCAGCCTGTACGCGCTGGTTCGCTTAGCCGGGCAAGGTGTGTGCAAAAACCTCTACCCTACCGCCGTTCGACCGGAGGGCAACCCTGCGGCCCGAGCGCTGGTGGACCAATACTTTGAGCCTACGGACGCCGCCTGGCGAGGGCTGGGCATTTTGCCCGGCTCCGGACTGGTGCTGCGCCCCCAGTACCAACATTTAGACGCCGGCAGTGCCCAACTGACCACAGACGCGGCGGCCCAAAGCGGCTGTCGGTGCGCGCAAGTGATCACCGGTGCAATCCCCCCAACGGCCTGTTCCCTGTTTGGCACGGCCTGTACCCCCGGCACCCCGCGGGGCGCCTGTATGGTGTCCGGTGAGGGCAGCTGCCACAACGCATATCTTAATCACAGGATGTAACCTATTATGAACATTGCTATTTTTGACTCCGGTATCGGCGGCCTGTCCGTTCTCTACCAGGCAAGGCGTATGCTGCCGGAGGCCCATTTTTTGTACTATGCCGATGAGGATCATGTGCCTTATGGCGAAAAAACCAGAGAACAAATTTTAACTTACACAGATGAAGCGGTGCGCTTTCTCTTGGACCGGGGAGCGGACGCCATTGTGCTGGCGTGCAACACTGCCACCAGCGTGGCGGCAGCCACCCTGCGGGATCGCTACCCACTGCCCATCATCGGCATGGAGCCGGCGGTCAAGCTGGCGCTAAATCAAGACGATACCCACCGGGTACTGGTAGCAGCCACGCCCATCACCATTCGAGGCAACAAGCTGAAATGCTTGGTAGAGCACTATGACGGCCACCACTTGGTGGATCTGCTGCCTCTGCCCGGACTGGTGCGCTTTGCAGAAAAAGGCATTTACTCCGGCGCCCAGGTACACGCTTATTTAAGCGAGCAACTGGCCGAATTTAACTTGGAAGATTACGCCGCCTTTGTGCTGGGATGCACCCATTTTAATCTGTTTAAGCAGGAACTGCGCACCTTGCTGCCGCCCCAAATGCACTTTGTAGACGGCAACGCCGGCACCGTGCGCCAGCTGATCCGCAGAACGGTTGACCTGCCTGCCACTCATGCGAGCGCCCCGGGAGTCACCTACTTTGCCTCCGGGCGGCCGATCACCGACCCGGCACAACTGCAATTTATTCAAAATGTGCTGGCGCATTTAGAGAAGATGTATCCCATAGAATAAAAGGAGCCGTTATGGAAATTACCCTTGCCCACGGCAGTGGCGGCGCAGCCACCGGAGAACTGATTCGCACCGTGTTTGCCAAGGCTTTTGACAATCCCATTCTGCGCCAAATGGATGACAGCGCCGTGGTGCCCGGCAGCGGGCAGCTGGCTGTTACCACAGACAGCTTTGTGGTGCAGCCCTTGTTTTTCCCCGGCGGCGACATTGGACGCCTGGCGGTGTGCGGCACAGTCAATGACCTGCTGATGCGTGGTGCCACGCCCAAGTACCTGACCGCCGGTTTTATTTTGGAGACCGGATGCACCACTCAGGACCTGAGCCGCATTGCCCGGTCTATGGCAGCCACCGCCGACGAAGCCGGTGTGACCATCGTTGCCGGCGACACCAAGGTGGTAGAGGGCAGCGGCAATATTTATATCAACACGGCCGGCGTGGGCTTTTTGCCCACCGACACACACATTGCCGCCACTGCGTTACAGCCGGGAGACGCTCTGCTGGTCAGCGGCGCCATGGGCGACCACCACGCAGCCATTCTCTCTGCCCGCATGGGCATGGACAATACCGTTCAATCCGACTGCGCCCCTCTGGGCAATATGGTTGCTGCCCTGCTGCAAGGGGGCGTTGAAGTGCACACCTTGCGGGACATTACCCGGGGCGGCCTGGGCACCGTACTGTGCGAGCTGGCAGAGGCGGCAAACCGCGGCATAGAGATCGACGAAACGGCGATCCCGGTGCACGAGGATGTGCGTGCCTTTGCCCACATCTTAGGACTGGAGCTGCTGCACATGGGCAACGAGGGCAAGCTGCTGGCTGCCGTACCTGCCCACCAGGCGGATCGAGCGCTGGAGCTGCTGCGCGCCAGTCGCTACGGTGCAGAGGCCGCCGTCATCGGCACCGTAACGGATGGAGAGGGCGTGGTGGCACTGACTCCCATTGGCGGCAAGCGCCGGGTCAGCGTGCTGTACGGCGAAGGTTTGCCCAGAATTTGCTGATTTTGATTTTTTAAAGGAGCTTTTTATGATCTTGTACTACACCGGCACCGGCAACAGCCGCTATGCGGCGGAACTGCTGGGGCACCGGCTGAACGACACGGTTCGGGACTGCACCCCCTTTATGCAAGGCGGCACCACACCCCGGTTCCATTCCGTAACTCCATGGGTATTTGTTTGCCCCACCTATGCCTGGCAGATCCCCCATATTTTTGCGGATTTTCTGACCCGATGCCATTTTTCCGGCAGCAGGCAGGCATACTTTGTGATGACCTGCGGCGGTGAAATACACAACGCCCCGGAGACAAACCGGAAGCTCTGCACCCGACTGGGGCTGGACTATATGGGCACAGCAGAGATCGTTATGCCGGAAAATTACATTGCCCTGTTTTCCACCCCAAACTCGGCGGAAGAAGTGAACCACATTCTTGCCGCTGCGGTGCCTGCACTGGAGCACACCGCTGCTGCCATAGAAAGCGGCTGTCCGGTAACGGAACCGAAACCCACGGTGTTTGGCAAGTTTATGACCTATATCGTCAACCCGATTTTTTACGCCACCTGTGTCCATGACCGGGCGTTTACGGTGGACGACAGCTGCATCGGCTGCGGCAAGTGTGCCACCCTGTGCCCCATGAACAACATTGAACTGCAAGGCGGCAAGCCTCGGTGGAACGGCCACTGCACCCACTGTATGGCCTGCATCAGCTATTGCCCCAAGGCAGCCATCGCCTACGGCAAAAAAAGCCGCACCCGCCGGATCTACACCTGCCCGCCCTATCGGCCGGCAGACCGATAATCACAATTTTCAAATCAACCACCGCAAAACAACAGAATGAAGAATGCTCTTCTTAAGTTGCTTGCTATGTCTCTCTCTGTTTTTTCTTTATCCCCTGTCGTTCATGCAGAATATGAAAAGACAAATGGCTGATATAAAATTATCATGGTAAGAAACAAATCATTTAAAGCAAATAAAAAATCGCCACCCAAAAAGGTGGCGATTTCTCATTTGCAAAGCGCTTTGCACATATAGGAGTTTCAATCAATCATAATACTTGTCCAGTTCCGCATCGCAGGCAGGGTATTTTTTGATTTGCGGATGGTCGTAAACCTTGCCGCGAGCCACCACCATATATGGCTGCTCCAGGGCACGGAAGTCTGCCAGCGGGTCGCTGTTTGCGATGAGCAAGTCGGCGCACTTGCCCACCTCTACGCTGCCGGTCACATCCCCAAGACCCAGAATACGAGCGTTGTTTAATGTGGCAGTATAGAGCGCAAACTCCGGTGTAACGCCCACTTCCTTTTGGAAATAATGCAGCTCCCGCCACATATTGTAATGAGTGGTGTACGGGCAGCCGGTATCTGTGCCCATACCTACCGGCACGCCGTCTGCCAACGCAGCCTTTGCGCCCAGGATCATATTGTTATACACCAAATTGGAATTGTACTGCACCGCCTCGGTAATGCCCAGAGTCTCTCTTTGGAACTTGGCCATGGGCAGTGCCGGAGACAGGGTGCACACCAACACCGCGCCGCTTTTATGGAAGGCAGCCAGCTCCGTCTCTGACAAAGTAGAGCCATGCTCAATGGAGTCCACACCGTTAAGCACCGCTGTGCGTACCCCCTCCGGGCTTTGCACATGGGCAGCCACCTTCAGACCATAGCTGTGGGCGCGATCGCAGCAAGCCTTGATCATATCCGCCTGCATCATCAGCCGACCCGGCTCGCCTTTCACCTTGGCGTCCATCACGCCGCCGGTGATCATCAACTTAATCAGATCCACATTTTGGCCGTGAAGCTGATCCACCATGCGCACTGCGTCCTCCACCGTCTCAGCCGGGTGGGTCACGGAGCCTACCATATGGCCGTGGGGCACACCGATGGCATAGTTGGCTGCTAAGATCCGCGGACCGTCCAGCTTGCCCGCATGGATCCGATCCCGCAGCCGGGTGTCCAAATTATCCAGACCGCCCACCGCGCGCACCGTGGTCACACCGGACAGCAGGCCCTGCATGGCATAGGCGTGGCACATGCGCAGCACCAGCGCCCGGGACAAACCGGAGGACAAGGCGATTTTGGTTAGTCGATTGGTGTTCATGGGCTTGTTCCGGGGCTTGCCCCCCGCAGGCAAGTGCACATGTAGATTGATCAGACCGGGCATCAAATACTTGCCGGTCAGATCCACCACCCGGTCCCCCTTATTGGGTGTGATCTTGCCGATCTGTACAATTCTGTCATTTTCTATTGCCACATCCGTGCCGGGGCGGGGCGTCATTTGCTCCGTACCGTCCAGCAGCGTACAATTTTGAAATACCGTTCGCATAAGGCTCCCCCTCCTTTGTTTTGATACTCTCATTATACCGAACCGACAACCAAAAGGCAACCGACCCTTTGTGGCCCTTTTGTTGCATAAAAAGCAATTTGCCGCTTTTGTCGCGTAAAGGAAAGCGCCGCGTGCTGCATAAAAACAAAAACACCTGTGTATCCAGTGATACACAGGTGCAATTTTTATCCTGTTATTGCGCCGCTTTGGCGGTCATGGCCTGTTGATAAAAAGCAAGCGCTTTATCAATGGCTGCCGTGCCTGCCGGTTCAAAGGGCTGTAACACGCTGAACACATGGGGCAGCGACTGGTTATACTCCGCCTTGGCGTAGTCCTTGATCTCTGCCTGCACCCCATGGGCTTGCAGCACTTCGTACAATCGATGGGTCTGTTTGTTAGCCAGAGTGTCGCCGCTGCTGGTGATCAAATACGTAGGCGGCAGTGCCTGGGCATAGTCAATGATTTGGTCAAAATCCATGTACGGATAAGTGGCTTTGTCTTTGTAATCCGTGCCCCACATGGGCTTGGTGTACAGGCTAAACAGCCCGCCGTCCCGCATAAAGGCCACCGGCGAGGTAAGCAGCAGCGCCGTCAGCTCCATTTGCGGATCCACGGTGTCAAAGGTTTTGCGCAGCTGGGCACTTTGCATCAGCACCGCGCTGTATGCCGCCAGCTGCCCGCCGGCAGAGTCGCCAGTAAGCATAATATTTTGCATATCGCAAGGATATTGGCTGCCGTGGTCACGAATCCAGCGCAGCGCCCGGGCCACATCCTGCAACTGCTGGTTCACCGTCACATCCGGCACCAGTCGGTAGTTAATATTAAAAACCACATACCCCCGATCCGCCAGAGCGGCGCAGTAGTGGTGGTTCAGCCCCTTTTCCGCATACATCCAGCCGCCGCCGTGAATGTCAATGATTACCGGCAGCTTAGCACCGGGCTGTGTATCCGCCGGGTACAGCACATCTAATGTATGGTACAGATTGCCGTCCTCTATATAGGCCAGATCGTTCACTTCCGTCACCGTAGGCGGATTCTGGGCCGCGTGCTTGGCTTTGTCGCCCCCATCGCAGTAGCGCCACACCATCTGCATAATCTTCACCACCGGATTGCGCAGCAGCCCCTTGCCGCTGCCGTCGGCGTACTCCACGGTGTCTGAGGAGACCATACCGCCAATGTAAATCACATCGTCCGCCGTGTCCTTGCGGGGCAAAGTGCTCAGTTCAATAAACGCAATAGCCACCACAATCACCGCCAGCAAAACGCCGATCACCACAGCCCATACCTTCTTTCTGCTCTTTTTCCCCTTCGCCGCACCGGTCTGCGCCTGCACAGCCTTTTCCTTTGTTTCCATACCCATTCCCCCTAAAATATCTATCCGCATTATACTCCATCCTGCCAATCCTGTCAATTTGTAGCAACGCTGCCAAAAGTCTCTATTTATACTGCCATATTTTTTATTTCTACCCTGTACAACAAAAAGAGCAGACATAACTGCCCGCTCTTTTTGTTGGTGCATTGTATTTTATCAGTCAAAGCTTACTGCTTATTTCTTGGTGGTCACACTCTTCGCCTTACTCCACCCGGAACAGAGCTTTACATTTTTGCCATTGATTTTCACATTCTTATAGGTGCGTACCCGCACATAATATTTCTTCTTGGCGGACAGTTTACTTACCGACTTAGAAGTG
>ERZ772831.1532-NODE-1532-length-21422-cov-17.433425_pt1 | contig 21422 bp, 21 predicted proteins | sample MGYA00580858_ERZ772831 | MGnify/ENA primary metagenome ERZ772831 (study PRJEB29015, sample SAMEA2737694) | human gut metagenome | biome: human gut; feature: human-associated habitat; material: faeces | place: China | collected 2012 ... | reverse complement strand
TATTATACGCTATTTCTCGTCAAAAATCAACCATTTGTTGTGACAGAGCCTTAAACAATATACGGGAGAAACGCCGCACGCTTATCGCAAGAAATATAATTTATAGGCCGGTACGTGCCGACGGGTCTCCTTTAGGAGGAAATGACATGGGAAACTGCCATTACACGTATTTGACATCGGAAGCCGTGACCGAAGGCCATCCCGATAAGATTTGTGACCAGATTTCCGACGCCATCGTCGATGCTTACCTGACCCAGGACACGGCTTCTCATGTGGCTGTCGAAGCCTTTGTTTCCGGCAATGTCCTGACCTTGGCCGGTGAGGTTTCGTCGTCGGCGACCGTCGATGTGACGGCCCTGGCCCGAAAAGTCATTGCCGACATCGGCTATACCGATCCGGCGCTGGGATTCACAGCCGATGCCTGCCTGGTCTTCACCAATATCCATCAGCAGTCGAATGACATCAAACAGGGCGTGACCCAGGCTGAAGGGGACCGCATCGTCGGCAGTGGCGACCAGGGCATCATGTATGGCTATGCGACGAATGAGACGGTCAATTACATGCCCTTGACGGTCAACCTGGCTCAGGGGCTGGTCCGCCGTCTGGACCGGGTACGCCATGACACAGCATTGGGGCGGTTCCTGCGGCCTGACGGGAAATCGCAGGTCACGATGCGCTTCGATGACGAAGGGCATCCTGTCGGTATCCATAGCCTGATCCTGTCGGCCCAGCACAGCGAGGCCATCGGGCAGGACGACTTGCGTCAGCTTTTGCAAAAGACGGTCATCGAACCGGTCTGCAGTTCCTGGATACGCCCGGATACGGCTATCCGCATCAATGAGACAGGCCGTTTCGTCATCGGCGGCCCTGTGGGTGATACGGGCCTGACAGGCCGGAAAATCATGGTCGATACCTATGGGACCCTGGCCAAACACGGCGGCGGGGCCTTTTCGGGAAAAGATGCGACCAAAGTCGACCGCAGCGCCGCCTATATGGCCCGCTATGTGGCCAAGAACGTCGTGGCTGCCGGCTTCTGCGACCGCTGCGAAGTGTCCATTGCCTATGCCATCAGCGGCATCTATCCGGAAGCCGTCCAGATTCAGACTTTCTGCTCGGAACACATCGACCGGAAGCTCATCGACCAGGCCGTCGCCAAGACCTTTTCCTTTGCCGTCGGTGACATCATCCGTGACTTGGACCTGCGGCGCCCGCAGTTCCGCAAGACCGCTGTCTACGGCCACTTCGGCCGGGAAGACCAGGGCTTTGCCTGGGAACGGACGGATAAAGCCCAGGCCCTGCGCCAAGCCATCCGCTAACCCCTTTAATGGAACTGTCGCACGAAGGTTTATTCCGTCGACTTTAAACTCAAAAAAAGCACTGTCTTCATGCGACAGTGCTTTTTTTTGGCACTTTTTTATCCATGACTTATCGAAATAGTATTATTTTGGAAGCCTCATGATAAATATGTTGCATCAGCCGATGATATAATTTAGGCGAAACATTGAATTGCAACTTATACATGCTGTCACCTGGCGATTTGATGGAATGTACAGGAAATTACAAAAAGAAATCATTTTTTGAGGAGGTTTGTCTTATGGACGTATTAGGAAAAGGCTTTACGAAACCGACTGCCCGGATTCAGGCATTGCGCGATGCGATTTACGATGCGACGCCGACGGTTGAAGCGGACCGTGCAGAATTGGTCACGGCTTCGTATAAAGAAACGGAAGGCTTGCCGGTCATCTTGCGCCGGGCTAAGGCCGTCGAAAAAATCTTGACGGAAATCCCGATTGCCATCCGCGACCATGAACTCATTGCCGGTTCCCTGACGGTCAGTATCCATGGCTGCCAGATTTATCCGGAATATTCTTTCGACTGGGTCGAAAAGGAATTTGATACCATGGCGACGCGCATGGCCGATCCCTTTGAAATTCCTAAGGATACAGCAAAACGCCTGCACGACGCGTTCTTATACTGGCCGGGCAAGACGACGAGCGATTTGGCTACGAGTTACATGTCCCAGTCCTGCCTCGATGCCCAGGCCAATGGCGTCTTCACTGTTGGCAACTACTATTTCAACGGTGTCGGTCATGTCTGCGTCGATTATGGAAAAGTCCTGCGTGAAGGCTTTGGCGGAATCATCCGTGAAGCGGAAGCGCAGAAAGCGAAATTGAGCGGTGCTTCGCCGGAAGATATGAAGAAACGTGATTTCTACGATGCCGTCATCATTGCGTATAAAGCGGCTATTACCTACGCCCATCGGTATGCGGACTTGTGCGAACAGCTGGCCAGCCGCGAAGGTGACCAGACGCGGCAGGCCGAACTGCTCAAGATGGCTGCCAACTGCCGCCGCGTACCGGAACAGCCGGCTACGACCTGGTGGGAAGCACTCCAGTCCTTCTGGTTCGTCCAGCTCATCTTGCAGATTGAATCGAGCGGCCATTCCATTTCGCCGGGCCGTTTCGACCAGTATATGTATCCATACCTGGAAGGGGATAAGAACATCAGCCGCGATTTCGCTCAGGAATTGCTGGATAACATCTGGATCAAGTTCAATGACCTCAACAAGACCCGTGATGCCGTTTCTGACCAGGCCTTTGCAGGCTATGCGATTTTCCAGAATATCCAGTGCGGCGGCCAGGATGAAGATGGCGTCGATGCGACGAATCCCTTATCGTACATGATGATCGACGCAGCGGCGCACGTCGCCATGGCAGCTCCGTCGTTCTCTATCCGTTATTCCAACCGGACACCGGATGAATTTCTCTACCGGGCTTGCGAACTCGTCCGTTTAGGCCTGGGCTATCCGGCTATGTACAACGATGAAGTTATCATCCCGGCCATGATGAACCGAGGCATCCCTTTGAAAGATGCCCGCAGTTATTGCATCATCGGCTGCGTCGAACCGCAGGTCCCGCATAAGACCGAAGGCTGGCACGACGCGGCGTTCTTCAACATCGCGAAAGTCCTGGATATTACCCTGCACAACGGCCGCAACGGTCAGGTCCAGCTCGGGCCCAAGACAGGGGAAATGAAAGATTTCCAGAATCTCGGCGACTTGATGCAGGCCTATAAGACGCAGATGGAATACTTCGTCAAACTCCTGGTCGAAGCGGATAATGCCGTCGATTATGCTCATGCTGAACGGGCTCCGCTGCCCTTTGAATCGGCCCTCGTCGACGATTGCTTAGGCCGCGGCAAGTCCATGCAGGAAGGCGGTGCCATTTATAATTTCACCGGTCCTCAAGCCTTCGGCGTAGCCGATAACGGCGACTCCTTCATGGCAATCCAGAAGCACGTCTTTGAAAAAGGTGAAGTCACCATGGGAGAATTACAGGAAGCCATGGATCACAACTTTGGCTATCCCGATGAAACGGGGAAACTCGCGACCTGGTTCGGTACAGGCTGCTGCGCAGCGGCTGGTTCGACGCCGCTTGAAGGCATGGATGAACGCCAGATTTATGAAGCGGTCAAACGCATCTTATCGGCTAAAGGCAGCATCGACATCAATGAATTGCAGAAAGATTTGCAGCAAGGTTCGGCTCCGGCTGCGGCAGCCGCCAGCCGCAGCGATGTAGGCCGCTACCAGGAAATCAAGCGGATCATGGAAAATACGACGTGGTTCGGCAATGACGATGACGTCGTCGATATCATCACTCGTGAAGCCGGCCAGATTTATGCCCGGGAAGTCCAGAAATACAAGAACCCCCGCGGCGGCCAGTTCCAGGCGGGCTGCTATCCCGTATCGGCGAATGTCCTCTTTGGCAAGGACGTCGCACCTCTTCCCGATGGCCGTCTGGCCTGGACGCCGCTGGCAGACGGCGTATCGCCCCGCCCCGGCTGCGACACCAACGGGCCGACGGCGGCCGCTATGTCCGTCGCTAAGCTGGAACATGAAACGTTCTCCAACGGTACCTTGTACAACCAGAAATTCAATCCCGCTGCTTTAGCGGGCGACGAAGGCCTGAAGCGTTTCGCTGCCCTGTGCCGTGCTTATTTTGAAAATAAGGGCATGCACGTCCAGTTCAACGTCATCGATAAGGCGACCCTCATCGAAGCTCAGAAACATCCGGAACAGCATAAAGACTTGGTCGTCCGCGTCGCCGGTTATTCGGCCCAGTTCATTTCCCTGGCGAAAGAAGTACAGGATAACATTATCGACCGTACGGAATTTGAATTTTGATGTAGCCTGCCAGAGAAAGGGGACGGATGATGTCGAAAATTACCATTGATTATCAGGCAGAAGGAGACATCTTCGATATCCAGCGCTTTTCCCTGAATGACGGACCGGGTATCCGGACCATCGTCTTCCTCAAGGGCTGCCCCTTGTCGTGTTGGTGGTGCAGTAACCCGGAATCACAGCGGCGTCGGCCTGTCGTCATGTACAATGCGGCTGATTGTGTGCGCTGCCGGCGTTGTGAAAGCGCCTGCCAGCGCCACGCCGTCACTTTTATGGATGATGGACGGCGGCACTTCGACTACCAGGCCTGTACGGGCAACGGCGATTGTGCAGCTGTCTGCCCGACAGGGGCCCTGGTCATGAAGGGAAGGTCCATCCGCGTCGGCGAGCTCATTGAAATCCTCAAGAAGGACCGGTCGACCTTCCGCCATTCTGGCGGCGGCGTCACTTTGTCCGGCGGCGATCCGCTCATGCAGCCGGATTTTGCCGGGGAATTGCTCAAAGCCTGCAAGGCCCAGGGATGGAACACAGCCATCGAGACCGAAGGCTGCGCTGAAACGGAAATCTATCTCCGCCTCGTACCCTATATCGATACGATCCTCATGGATATCAAGCACATGGATCCGGAAAAACACCGCTTGTTCACGGGCGTGTCCAATGAACTCATCTTGAACAATGCCCGCCGGGTCAGTGCTTTTGCGCCGCTGACGATCCGCGTGCCCGTCATTCCCAAGTTCAATGAGTCTGAAGAAGAAATCCGGGCCATTGCTGAATTTGCCGCATCCTTAGGGAAGGTCCGCTATGTCCATTTGCTCCCGTATCATTCGTTGGGAGAAAATAAGTATCGCATGATGGGAATCGAATATAAAATGAATCGTCTTTCTGCCAAGTCACTCAGCAATAAAGAACTAGAAAAATATCGTCCTATTGTCGAACAGGCCGGCGTGTCCTGCCGCATAGGCGATGAGTCATAAGGAGGTTTATCATGGATCAGGAATTATTAGAAAAAGTCATGAACCAGGTCAAAGCAGAACTGGGTGCGGCTGCCACGCCAGCTGCCACCGTGGCTCCCGCTGCGTCCGCTCCAGCGGCGGCTCCGTCGATGAAAGGGGATGCTACGGGCATCAGCAAGGCCTTGGGGCGGACGGAATTTGTCGGCACGTCCATTGGCGATACTATAGGCTTGGTCATTGCCAGCGTCGACCCGATGCTCAAAGATGCCATGAAGTTAGGGAAATTCCGCTCTATCGGTATCATTGGCGGCCGTACCGGTGCCGGTCCGCAGATCATGGCTGTCGACGATGCCGTCAAAGCAACGAATACGGAAATCATTTCCGTCGAATTGCCGCGTGATACCAAAGGTGGTGCCGGCCACGGCTCGCTCATCCTCATCGGCGCCGAAGATGTATCTGACGCCCGCCGGGCTGTCGAAACGGCGCTGCAGGTTCTGCCGAAATATTTCGGCGATGTCTACGGCAATGATGTCGGCCATCTGGAATTTCAGTATTCTGCCCGCGCCAGCTATTGCCTGGAAAAGGCACTGGGTGCGAAATTCGGCAAAGCCTTCGGCATGACTTGTGCCGGCCCGGCTGCAATCGGCGTCGTCCTGGCCGATACGGCTGTGAAAGCAGCCAATGTCGAAGTCGTTGGCTATTCATCGCCGGGCAACGGCGGCACGAGTTTCTCCAACGAAGTCATCTTGTGCTTCAGTGGCGATTCCGGTGCAGTCCGTCAGGCCGTCAAAGCGGCTATCGAAGTTGGCAAGAAACTGTTAGGGGCTCTCGGCGATGAACCGAAGTCGACGACGACACCGTACATTTAACCGTCATAAGAAATGGAGGGTATTACAATGACAAACGAAGCATTAGGCATGGTTGAAACAAAAGGTCTGGTCGGCTCTATCGAAGCGGCTGATGCGATGGTCAAAGCGGCCAACGTAACACTTATCGGATATGAAAAAATCGGCTCCGGCCTGGTCACGGTCATGGTCCGCGGCGACGTCGGTGCCGTCAAGGCGGCCGTCGACGCCGGTGCGGCTTCGGCGAAAGTCGTCGGTGAAGTCGTTTCGGTCCACGTCATTCCCCGTCCTCATACGGATGTGGAAAAAATCCTTCCTCATCTGGATTAATGAGTAAGCAGGCGATCGTATGGCATATGATACGGAAAAGAAGCTGGAAGACCTGATCCTGCGGGCTGTCCGCCAGGTCCTGGCAGAACAATTACCGGCAAAACGGCGTCTCTACGTCGTCTTTGCCGACGCCTTTGATTGCCGCTGTGTCAACTTTTTGCGATCCTTGTCGCCAGCTGATGACGTCACGGTCCTCGTTGACGAGATACAGGCGGAACAGGTACGCTGCGATATTGAACAGGCCTGCCCCTTTGCGTCTGTCGTCCTCACCTCGCAGGCCCGTTCCTTGCCGTTAACAGACAGTCTGACCGTCTATCCGGTGGCTTCACGGGATTTCGTCGTCAAGGCGGCCCTGGGACTGGCTGATACATTCGCTGCCCGATGGCTGGCGCGCTGCTTTGCAGCGGGTTCTGCCGTTCATCTGCAGTTATCCGGACTGGCCCGGTTCACGGGCCGTGAACCGGCAGCCTATGTCGGTCAGATTTTAGGATATTATCGCAAGCTCCTGGAATATGGCATTACCATCGGCCCTCAGCTTCCAGACCGGAAGACTGGGGAACAGCCGGTTCCGCAAGCGGCGCCAGTGAAGGGAACGACGCCTGTCGTGGCTTGTCAGGATAAGGTCCTGACGGCAGCGGATCTGTACCCTTATGATAAAGGGACGGTCCTGCTCGTCGGAGAACATACCGTAGTGACATCTTTTGCCCGCGAAGCGGCTTTGAGCCGGGGCATTGAGATTCGTAGAACATGAGGAAAGGCAGGGGAAGACCTATGGAAAAATCATTAGGGCTCGTCGAAGTCCGGGGCCTGAGCTGTGCCATTGAAGTGGCAGACGCCATGGTCAAAGCGGCGAATGTCGGCCTCGATGAACTCGAAGCGGCCCGCGGCAACGGTATGATGACCATCAAAGTCCGTGGTGATGTCGGGGCCGTCCGGGCAGCTGTCGAAGCGGGGAAGGTGACGGCCTCATCCTATGGGGCACTGGTATCGGCCCATGTCATCGCCCGTCCCCATGAAATGACGGGAACGTGTTTCGTCCATCATGAGAGCCAAAAGCAGGGGCCTGATCACAATGCGGTCTGCCCGGAAGGCAAAGAAACCGAGGAGACGGAAAAGCCGGAACCGGCAGCTTCTCAACCCGTCCCGCCTCCTAAGAAGGCCCGGCGGACACGGAGACTGCGGACGGCTGGGAAAGCGAAGCAAAGCGTAACGCCTGCAGCGGAAGGACCGGCTCCGGATACGACCGGATCCGAAACGCCTTCCGGACACAGCAGCGAAGAAACATAGAAGGTATGGCTTATGAAAATAGCAAAAGTAACGGGTTCCATCGTCTCGACGAAGAAAGAAGACGGTCTGGTCGGCAGCAAGCTGATGATCGTCCGCTTTGAATCGAGTGATGGCGTACCCTATGGAAATGAAGAAGTCGCCGTCGATTATGTCGGTGCCGGTATTGGGGAACTCGTCCTCGTCGCCAGCGGTTCGGCTACGCGTACGACGGAAACGATGAGGCTCAAACCTATCGACCTGGCTATCGTAGGCATCATTGATAATTTGAATTAAGGAGTGTCCATTATGGCAAACGAAGCATTAGGAATGGTAGAAACCAGAGGCCTCGTCGGTTCCATCGAAGCCGCCGATGCCATGGTCAAAGCAGCAAATGTATCCCTCATTGGTTATGAAAAAATCGGGTCCGGTCTGGTCACGGTCATGGTCCGTGGTGACGTCGGCGCCGTCAAAGCCGCTGTCGATGCCGGCGCAGCTTCGGCGAAAATCGTCGGTGAAGTCGTTTCGGTCCACGTCATTCCCCGTCCTCATACGGATGTGGAAAAGATCCTGCCTCAGCTGGCTCCGGCTGCTGCCCCGTCTGCAGAATAAAGAAATCTGAGGAGGGGATGAGCCATGAGTCAGGAAATGGCAGCGATGTTGACAGAACGGATAGTAGAAAGCGTCCGTCATTATGAAAATTTTAAGATTCCCATCGGCGTATCCAATCGGCACGTCCACGTCAGCCGGGCCGATTTGGATATCCTCTATGGCAAGGACTATGCCCTGACCCATAAGGGCGAGCTCGGTCAGCCCGGGCAGTTCGCCGCTAATGAAACGGTGACGCTGAAAGGACCGAAAGGGACTTTTGAACATGTCCGCATCCTCGGCCCGGTCCGCTCGCAGAGCCAGGTCGAAATCAGCAAGACCGACAGTTTCCGCCTGGGCGTCAAGGCTCCCATTACCTTGTCCGGTCATCTCCAGGGGACGCCGGGTATCACCCTCGTCGGTCCCAGGGGAACGGTCGAATTGCCTTGCGGCGTCATCATTGCCAAGCGGCATATCCACATGACGCCGGCCCAGGCGGCTGCCCGCCATTTGCAAGATGGCCAGATCGTCCATGTCGAGACCTTTGGCGAACGCCAGGGCATCCTGGGCGACGTCGTCGTCCGCGTGTCGGATACGGCCGGCCTGGAAATGCACATCGACGTCGATGAAGCCAATGCTTGTTCTTTGAGCAATTGCGATTATGTCATGATTTGTCCTGTCTGATAAGGAGGGGCCGCCATGCTTGTAGAAAATCAAAAACTGGCCGAATTTGCGGCGCTCGTTTCATCGGGGGACGTGCGGCCCTTTGAAGGACCGCTCAAAGTCGGCGTCGACCTGGGAACGGCGAATATCGTTATGGCCGTGACGGATCAGGACAATCGGCCTGTCGCCGGTATGACGACCCATTCGACCGTCGTCCGCGATGGTATCGTCGTCGACTACGTCGGGGCGGTCCGGGCCGTGCGGACCATGAAAGCGGCCTTAGAAGAAAAATTGGGCGTCGCCCTGACCAAGGCGGCGACGGCTATCCCACCGGGCATCCTCGATGGCAACGTCCGCTGTATCGCCAATTGTGTCGAAGGGGCGGACCTGGAAGTCATCAAAGTTATGGATGAACCGACGGCCGCTGCGGCTGTCCTGGGCATCCGCGACGGCGCCGTCGTCGACGTCGGCGGCGGTACGACGGGCATCAGCATCCTGCGCGATGGCAAGGTCGTCTATACGGCTGATGAAGCGACCGGCGGGACTCATATGACCTTGGTCCTGTCAGGCTACTACGATATCGGCCGGGATGAAGCGGAAAAGATGAAACTCGACGCTTCTCAGGAACAGGCCGTCTTTCCCATCGTCTATCCCGTCGTCGAAAAGATGGCGTCCATCGTCAAGCGCTTTGTAGACAGCCGTCAGGTGAAGGACCTTTCAGTGAATTTGAAAATGTCTTTGAAAAAATCCTGCATATCCCGACGCACAAACCGAATGACTGCCTGTTTGTCACGCCACTGGGCATTGCAGTGAACCAATAAACGGAGGTACAGCATAATGAGTACAACCATTGACCCCGTCGTCCTGCAGCAGTTAGTCGCCCAGGCCGTACGGCAATTACAGAAAGAAGGAACCCAGGCAGCAGCACCGGCTGTTCCGGCAGCACGCGATGAGTACGGTGTCTTTACGACCATGGCCGATGCCATCGATGCGTCGGCTGCGGCTCAGCATACGCTGCTCTTCCAGTCGCCGTCGCAGCGGCAGCAGTGGATCGACGTCATCCGGCAGACCTGCCTGGATAAGAACAACATGCAGATGATGTCGCGCATGGCCGTCGAAGAAACGGAAATCGGCCGCTACGAAGATAAAGTCATCAAGAATACAGCCGCTGCCCGCTATACGCCGGGCATTGAAGATCTGAAGACCGACGCCCGTACGGGGGAACACGGCCTGGTCTTGTTTGAATACTGCCCTTTCGGTGTCATCGGGGCCATTACGCCGACGACGAATCCGACAGAAACGATTATCAATAACTCCATCTGCATGATTGCCGGCGGTAACACCGTCGTCTTCAGCCCTCATCCGCGGGCCAAGAAGACGTCGATTTTCCTGGTACAGCTCCTGAACAAGGCCTTGTATGAAGCCGGGGCCCCGCTCAATTTGATTACCATGGTCCGGGAACCGTCCATCGAAGCTACCGACGAAATGATCAGTAATCCCAAAGTACGCCTGGTCGTCGCAACGGGCGGCCCGGGCATCGTCAAGAAAGTCCTTTCTTCGGGCAAGAAAGCCATCGGTGCCGGCCCTGGCAATCCGCCTGTCGTCGTCGACGAAACGGCGAACATCGAAAAGGCCGCCAAGGATATCGTCGATGGCAGCTCTTTCGACAATAACGTGCCGTGCATTGCGGAAAAAGAAGTCTTTGCCGTCGATTCTATCTTCGATTACCTGCGCATCAACATGAAAGGAGCCGGTGCCTATGAAATCACCGACACCGATACGATCGAACGCCTGTGGAAGCTCGTGGCCAATGAAAAGGGGACCGGGCCGAAAGTTGAATTTGTCGGCAAGTCGGCTAAATACATCCTCCATCAGCTGGGCATCGAAGTGGAAGATACGAAGAAACTCATCATCATGGAAGTGGCCAAGGACCATCCCTTCGTCCAGACGGAAATGCTCATGCCCATCCTGCCCCTCGTCCGCTGCGATAACGTCGACCAGGCTATCGAATGGGCGTATGAAGCCGAACACGGCAACCGCCACAGTGCCATGATGCATTCGACGAATGTTGCGAAATTGAGCAAGATGGCCAAGCTCATGGAAACGACGATTTTTGTCAAGAATGGCCCGTCTTATGCCGGCCTGGGCATTGGCGGCCAGGGCTACCCGACCTTTACCATTGCCGGTCCGACCGGCGAAGGCCTGACCAGTCCCAAGTCCTTCTGCCGTCTCCGTGAATGTGTCCTCAAGGATATGTTCAATATCCGCTAAGGGAGGGATGGCTCATGGATATTTGTCAGATTGCGACGAAAGTCATCTCCGGAGAGCAGGCATTGGCCGCTTTCCGCGTCTATCGGACGGAACGGATCTTTATCTTGTGCGATAGCTTTTTGACCCAGTCCGGGGCCATCGACTTGCTGACCCGTCAGATTGCCCCGACGAATCAGGTGCAGGTTTTTGATGATGTTGTGCCTGACCCGAATCTCAGCGGTGTCGCCCGGGCGATGGCTGCGGCTGTCGATTTCCAGCCGACGGTCCTCGTCGCCTTTGGCGGCGGCGCTGCCATCGATACGGCCAAGGGCCTCGTCTATTTTGCCAGTGGCGCCCATGCCTTTTCGCGGCCGCCGGTCTTCATCGTCATTCCCACGACGAGCGGGACCGGTTCGGAAATGACATCTTTTGCCGTCATCACCGATGCCGAAGAGAAACGGAAAATCGCTCTCATCGACGATGTCATGTATGCCGATGTGGCAATCTTGGATCCGCAGCTGACGGTTTCGGTTCCGCCGGCCATTACGGCCAATACGGGATTCGACGTCTTGACCCATGCGCTCGAAGCTTATGTGGCCAAAGGCGCGACAGACTTCACCGATGCCATGGCCTACAAAGCAGTGGAATTGGCCTTGGAATACTTGCCCCGGTGCTATCATTACGGAGCTAACCTGAAAGCCCGGGAAGCCATGTCCAATGCTTCCAATATGGCCGGAGTCGCCTTTAATCTCGGTGGCTTAGGGATGGTCTACAGCATGGCCCATCAGCTGGGAGGCATGTACCATGTCCCGCATGGCTTAGCCTGTGCGTTGGCCCTGCCCGCCGGTATTGCCTATAACCGCCACGATGAAAAGGCGGCTGCTAAATACGCCGATTTGACGTATAAATTAGGTCTGGCGCCACGGTCTTTGCCGGTGCCCCAGGCGGTCTGCCTCCTTCAGGGCGTCCTCAAGGCCCTCATGTCCGATATGGCCATGCCTCAACGCATAGGCGAATTGCCGAAAGGACCGGATCGCAAGTCCTATGTACAGACTATCCCTGCCATGGCCGCCCACGCCATGGAAGACCGCTGCCTGCCAGGCAATCCACGTCCTGTCGATGAAGGGACTTTTGAGAAACTTTTTGCATCTCTTTATTAAAAAAAGGGACCTCGCACAAATGCCTATGACATCCTGCGGAGTCCCTTTTTGGGGCATCTCATAAAGCTTCTAACGAAGAAAAACCATAGAGAGCTGCCGTGTGTTCCAGGATTTCCTGGTTCAGATTTAGGTTCTGCATATGCGCCCAGAGAGCGTAGAGCGTCGGTAGGGAATAAGTTAAGAGTTCTCCAGTTGTATAAGTCTCGAAAGAGGTTTCACCCGACTGCGCTTGGGATTGGCGTATCGGCCAGAAGAAAACTATCAGTTCCGACGAGCAACCCTGATGCTGCCATTCCTGACGGGACATCGTTGTAGATATCTTCCATGAGAGCAGAAGGACATGTACTTTTTATTGAGCAGGTACGTCATGGCGATGGCTGCCTTGATGAACTCATGACGCGCACAATGCGCTGCCACGATTTCCTTCTAGTCAAGGCAACGCTTATAGTTATATTGGCCGCTCTGGGCCATCTTGGTAGCGTAGAAAGCGATTTTCTTCAGACAGACGTTTTTCGGATAGAAGGCCAGTAAGTCTTGACAGATGGCGGAAAACCGGTCGGCTGGATCCGTGAATGCCTAGCCGTTCGTCGTACAGGGATAACGCTCGGTCATATTGATGCTGTAAGCGTAGCGTTCTGGCCAGGTTGATGCGGCTCGTGGTGTAATCGACGGTGTCTTTCTGCCCATAGCTTAGAATGTCATGCCCTGCTTCTTCAAAGGCCCGTGCCGACTCATCATAGTGGCCGGCGCTGCGGTAATACGTTCCCAGTTCATTGAGTGCTGCCATAAAGACTGCATCGTGGCCACCGCATCAGATACGGTGCTTGACCGTGGGCAGGCCTTATAAATCCAGGCTTTTGACAAGCGAATAAAATTTTGATTAAATAAGAGTAGGCTGATGTAAGCTTAGGTAGAAAGGATATTCGCACAAAAGGCTACTGTTAACTGCCGCATAGGCAGCTTAGAAAAGCCGCAGACAACGAAAGAAACATCATGGCAAGTTAACTGCCGCATAGGCAGCTTAGAAAAAAACAGGGACAGTCGCACAAAGGTTTATGCTATCGTGTGGCTGTCCCTATTACTTTATAATTTGCAGAGAAAATCTTTAAATTTAAAGATTTTCTATAACCCCGTAGAGAGGCTGTCGTACGAAGGTTTTTGCTATCATGCGTGATTCCTTGAAATTAAAAGTTTTTCATTTGTAGTTAATCGTTCATCGTGACGAATTAATGTTTTTAATTCCATACGACAGACGATGAGAGACCTATGATCAACGTAAAAAGGGGCTGTCTTCATGCGACAGCCTCTTTTTTTTTGCATGCATTCGGGGTCTGCTGTAACGCGTTACCTATAAAGAGAAGAAGGGAAATAGAGAGAAAAAGAAAAGAAAAAATACACATAAAAATTTAAAGGATGGACTTAAAAAAAGGTGACACATGTCCGCAGCTTTTTCTCTTATAGGAGTGTCAAGGGCAAAAGCTCAAACACGAACGGAAAGGAGAAGCTCACCATGAAGAAGCTGCAATGGCTGAAGACCAGGACAGGACTTTTTTCGGCCCCCGTATGCTCTGTTTGATGAATCAGTCCAACTGCGATTCGTATATCGTCCTGCGGTTCTGGGAAAGCGACATTAAGAAAGACTTGCAGAAGTGTGTGGATACTATTTGTAAATATTGCGGAAGGTAACTAATAGCACTCCCACTTTGTTACGCTGGTCATGTATTTTGCAGAAAATCTACCGACTGCTATCACGGCAAGAAACATGGTATAATGAAAGAAAAACGTCAGAAAGAAGTGGAATCTATGATTAAACGTTGTAACCATGACTGTGATTTTTCTTGTCAGCAGTCAGAAGATCAGAAGATGCGTGTCATTGTTGAAGAGCATGAGAAATTGTCACCGAATCTTATTTTTGAAATCATCCGCCACGATGGCGAGATGGAATTGGAACGGCCGGCCTGGCCTTTGATTTTGTCAGCTTTGGCGGCAGGCTTGATGATTTCGTTTTCGTTTTATTTCCGCTCTATCATCCATGTCTATGTCGGCCAGGCTCCCTGGACGGGGGCGATTACGGGCTTCGGCTATACGACGGGGTTCTTGATCGTCATCCTCGGGCGATTGCAGCTTTTTACGGAAAATACGATTACGACGGTCATTCCTGTCTTCCGCGTACCTTGCTGGGAAAATTTTCGGAAACTTCTGCGCTTGTGGGGCATCGTCTTCGGCGCCAATATCGTCGGTACAGCCATTGCGGCGCTTTTCATGTCCAGCCCGGTCTTTACGACGCCGGAAATTACGCAGTGTCTCCTGACCGTGTCGCATCACATCATGGCGCCGGACGCGATGGACAACATCATGCGCGGCATCCCGGCAGGTATGCTCATCGCCGCTATTGTCTGGATCATGCCTATGTCGCGGAGCTTCGCTTTCTTTACGATTTTGACCTTTACCTATTTCATCTCCATCGGCAACTTTGCCCATGTCGTCGTCGGCTCTTGTGAAGCCGCCTATGACGTCCTCATGGGTGGTTCTGACCTGTACGATTATTTCTTCCGCTTCCTCCTGCCGACAGGCTTGGGCAATATCATCGGCGGCACTGGTGTCTTTACGCTCCTCGTGTCGGCCCAGGTCCGCAGTGAAAATGGGAAGCAGCTCGATTGAGGAACTGACATGAAATCTGTCGTTTCCGTACTCAAAGAGAATCTGGTACTTGTCCTGGCGGTAGTGGCGGCATCGGCGTCGATGCTGGCCGTACCGCCTTCGGCGTCCTATGCCGGGTATATCAATGGGGCCGTACTGGCTATTTTGTTCTGCCTCATGGTCGTCATCGGCGGCTTGCGGGAAAGCGGTGTCTTTGCGGCCGTGCTGGCGCGTCTCTTGCTCCGACTGGGGACGATGCGCCAACTGGCGGCGGTCCTGGTCTTTGCCTGTTTTTTTGTCAGTATGTGGGTGACCAATGATGTAGCCCTCCTGACCTTCGTGCCTTTTTCCCTCATGGCCTTGCCGAAAGTGGCCAGTGAGAAGCAAATGGCGCTCGTCATCGTCCTCCAGACGCTGGCGGCCAATCTGGGTAGTATGTGTACGCCCGTAGGCAATCCGCAGAACTTGTATCTTTATTTTTACTACGCCATGGATCTGTCCTCGTTTCTGCTGTTGCTCCTGCCCTATACCCTGGTATCCTTCCTGTTGCTGGCGCTGTCCCTGTTCCGCTTGCCGGGAACGCCGATTCCCATTTCCGTGCGGCTGGCGGCCCGGCGGACACGGAATCTGCCTGTATTGGCCCCTTCGCGGCGGCTCTGGACCTTGGGCGGGATGTTTTTCCTTTCCCTGCTCGCTGTGGCGCATGTGCTCGACTATCGTCTGGCCCTGGCCTTGGTCGTGGTCGTCACGGCCCTGACGCGGCCCCAGTATTTCCGTTATGCTGATTACCGGCTTTTGGGTACCTTTGTGGCCTTTTTTATCCTCGTAGGCAATCTGAGCCAGCTGTCTGGCTTCAGGGACCTGTTGACGGGATATCTGGACGGTCATGAGTTCCTCATGGCCCTTTTGGCAAGCCAGGTCATCAGCAATGTGCCGGCCGCCGTCCTCCTGTCGGGGTTTACTGATGATGCGGCGGCTTTGCTGCTGGGAACCGATATCGGAGGCCTGGGGACGCTGGTCGCCTCCATGGCCAGCCTCATTTCCTATGGCATGTACGTCCGGGCCTGTCCCCGACAGCAGGCAGGGTATCTGAAACTATTCACCCAGCTCAACCTGGCCTACCTGCTGGTACTGGTCCTGATTGCCTGGCTCTGTCATCAGCTGGGGGTATGACGGGTGCTGGCGAATCGTATTGACGGAAAGGGCAGAATATGTTAGAATGATGCTAATTTCATAGGAACACCGCTTCTGTCACCGGACAGGAGAAATGAGGTGTCTGGGAGTTGTCGTAGGTACGGCATGATTACATGCTATAAGACAATTCCTGGACACCTCTGTTTTTTTAGGAGGGATTATCATGATTCAAATGCATATGCAGCAGGGGCTTTCACAGGATGCCCGGATTATCCGGCAGGAGGTATTTGTAGAAGAACAGGGATTTCATCATGAATTTGATGAAATCGACTCAAGGGCCTGGCATCTGGTATTATACGAAAATGGGCAGGCCGCTGGCTGTTGCCGTCTCTTTTCATCCGATCAGCCGGAAGTGTATATATTGGGCCGGCTGGCTGTGCGGAAGTCCTGCCGGGGCAGGCAGTACGGGGAGTGGCTGGTACGGGAAGCGGAAGCCTGGCTGCGCGGCCGCCAGGTGAAACGGCTGGCTCTGTCAGCTCAGGTCCGGGTACGTCCTTTTTATGAAAAATTGGGATTTACCGCGTCGGGTGATGAATATCTGGATGAGTATTGTCCTCACATCCATATGGAAAAGGAGCTGGGAAAATGAGTCTGACCTACTGGATTCCCTTTTTCATCGTTGTTCTTGGCAACATAGGCTATCATGTGGTGGCCAAGGCGACGCCGACAGCAGCCCCGCCTTTTCTGGCCCTCAGCGTGACTTATCTGATCAGCTTTCTCCTGTGTGCCGCAGCTTACGTGGTGACAGGCACTTCGCTTCGGCAGGATTTGACGGCCTTGAACTGGGCGAGTGCTGCCTGGGGACTGACGCTGGTCGCCGTCGAATTTGGATATATCCTATTATACCGGGCTGGCTGGAAAATCAGCATGGCCTCTCTCCTGGCTAATGTCAGCGTAGCGCTCCTTTTAGCAGGCATCGGCGTCCTGCTGTATAAAGACGTCCTGATGCCCCGGCAGATCATCGGCATCATCCTGTGCCTGATCGGTGTTTTTTTCCTGAGACCATAAAAAGATAGAACTAGGACATGTTGATCCTTTGCCTGGAGACAATACGGTGAAATGACAGGAATCCGAAAAAGATTGTATAATGAAATGACTTGACCGTTGACCGACCAAGATAACGACTAAGTTAGCGATATAAACCAGCTTTTCGTGGGTGCCAAGGTCTTGTGTATAATGGAGAGAAAAAGATGTATAAGGAGTATTGGATGGTATGCAAAATGTATCTGGATTAGCTTGGATTGGGGTATATATTGTATTTTGGTTTGCCTTTTCGATGTACAATGGAATCAGCCGATTACATAGCAGTGCAACTGTTTCAGCCGATGAATCCTATGAAGCAGAATACGATGATGAGGAATATGAAGACGAGTCTGATGATGAACGGGTTGAACGGCTGATATCGTGCATTGAGAAGGCAGAAGTTGTCGTCAGTCCTAGGACGATAGCCAAAATAATTTTGTTGGTACCCATTTTTCTCTTTCTTATTGATGGATTTGGTTATCTTATTGCTTATGGGGTATTGAACAGCCAGTTTTCCATCATTCAAAGAAGCATTTTGATAGCCTTGGCAGGCTTTTCACTCGTTGCGTCTTGCCGTTTCTATATGGAAACACGGGCCATAGCCAGAATTATTTTAGAAAATGAAGATTACAACGTGATGAAGGTAAAAATCATTGAGGAAGAAGACCGACAAACGGAACCAGCCTGGTGGCCCCTTATCCGTTATGTAGGTCCCTGTGTGGTGTCGGCATATACGTTAGTAAAAATCATTATGAATTAATCGAGGAAAATGCCATCGCCATTCCCGAATACGCCGAACAAGTCTGAATATAAGAAAAAACACCTGCTTCAAGGGTTTGATGCTACCCTTTGAAACAGGTGATTTTTATATAGAAATTTTTTTATTTGCAATTAGTCCTAGCAGTCTGCGAGAGGGACCAGAAGGTTTATTTTTTCCGGATTCCCAAGCTTCTATTGTCTTTTTTGAAACACCAAAGTATTGTGCAAATAATTTTTGTGTCAACCCTAACTGATTTCGTATGTCTCTTATTTCGTCACTTGAATATGTAGTTATTGGCTCAATGTCAATTTTTCTTTTATGTCTAGGAAGATGCTTGGTCTGGGTATCTAAAATAGCGTCATTCAGCGATTCAGATAACAAATCAAATGCTTTGCTCATGGAGAACACCTCGCTTATAAATTCGATTCCAAGATATCAATTTGCTTTTTCAAATGATTTCGTTCTTCTTTCGTTAAATTTTCTAACTCATTTTTTGCGAAAACAGCTAATAAATAAATAGTTTCCTTGATTTCAAAATCGACATAACAAACCCTTGTACTTCCACTTTTACCACGGCCTTCAAAGGCAAAGCGCATTTTTCTCATTTTTCCTGTTCCCCGAATTACAGCACCTATTTTAGGATTTTGCAATAATTGATTCTCCAATCGCCGTAAATCTTCATCATTGAAACCTAACGCTGTCCAAGAACGTGTAAAAGGGCGTGTCTGAATAAATGTTCTTTTAATTTCCAATTTAGTATCTCCATCTATATTTTACCCTATTCAATAGGATGAATACAAGTGCTTTTTATGATAAAATAAGAAGGAAAGTGTGAAATAGTTTGTGTAAACAGGTTATTGGACAGGAAGCCTATATCCTGCTGTAATGGAGGGAGCCTGGTCTAAAAATATGAAAGGGAAGGGTACGGCTATGATTGATGGAGAGCGCTTGAAAGATGTTTTAGTGCAGTATAAAAAAGATTTTGTACCGAAACATTGGCAGGATGAAAAGTATAAATGGGAAGCAGTTAAATGCTTTCAAGAAAACTGGGATATTCATGCAGCGGATTTTGCGAATATGCTCAACCGTTCGTTTTCCCAAACCTATAATCTGCTGGCATCGATGAATAATTTCCCGGCCAAGATGATTACTAGTTTTGCTGAGACCGCTCCAGAGGACGTACGCTCGATGTACAGCGATTTGTTTGATGAGAGCAAGGATATATATGAGCGAATCAATACCTTTAAACTGCAATCGGATTTTCTTCTCAAAAAATATGGAAAGGGAGCAGGACAGCATTATCAGTCTGAGAATGCCATCACGACCTATCTGTGGCTGCGTTATCCGGATAAATATTACATATACAAATACAGCGAAGTAAAGGCTGTATCAGATGAATTGGGCAGCGACTATACATTCAAGAAAGGCGCGTATGCAGATAATCTCAGAAATTTTTACTCTTTGTATAATGAAATCTGTGAGCATCTGAAGCAGGACGACGAACTCGTGAACTTATTCAAGAGCCAGCTGACGGATGGCTGCTATCCGGATCCATATCTGAAAACACTGACTTTTGATGTGGGTTTTTATATTTCCCGTGATTATTCAAAGCGTAGTGAAGCAGAATCTTCTGATGCTGAGTGGTATCCCTCGCCAGAAGAATATGCTCCGGGAATCACAACAGCCGAGTGGATTGATCTGCTTGAAGACAAAAGTGTTTTTACACAGAGCAGCCTTGAAATCATGAAAAGAATACAGGACTATGGCGGAGCTGCTACGTGTACGCAGCTTGCTGCAAAGTATGGAGAAAGTAAGAACTTTTATAATGCTGGTTCTGTGGGGCTGGCAAAACGAGTCGTTGAAAAGACGGGATGCCCTGTCATGCCGAAGAATGTTGACAATTCTCGATGGTGGCCCATTCTCTATATCGGCAGATATACAGCCAAAGATGAGCAGGGAAGTTACGTATGGAAGTTGCGCCGTGAATTAGCCGCTGCATTGAACCGGGTGGATTTGAGCGGCGTAGCTCTTTATGCCAAATCAAAAGGTGAGGGAGAACCCAAGTATTGGTGGCTGAACGCCAAACCAAAGATATGGAGCTTTTCTGACCTGCAAGTCGGTGAAGTACAAGACTATACACTTTATAATGCCAACGGCCATAAGCGGCGCATTTTCCAGAACTTCATAGATGCCAGAACGGGCGATCTTGTCATTGGCTATGAATCCAATCCGGTCAAGCAGGTTGTAGCGCTTGTAAAAGTCAGCGCGGCGAATGACGGTCAGAAAATATGTTTTGAAAAAACGGAGTCCCTGGAAAACCCGATTGATTATCAGACATTAAAGGAATGTCCGGAGTTGGCGAAAATGGAGTTCTTCAAAAATCCGAACGGCAGTTTTTTCAAATTGACCAAGAAAGAATATGAGTTCATCATGGACATCATTCGCGATGAAAATCCGCGGAACTCTCATGAGGAGAAGATTCCATCGTATACGAAGCAAGACTTCTTGTCGGAAGTCTATATGACTGACGAAATGTACGACCGACTAGTGGGCGTGCTCAGCAACAAGATGAATATCATTCTGCAAGGCGCACCGGGTGTAGGCAAGACCTTTGCTGCCAAGAGGCTGGCTTATTCTATGATGGGAGAGAAAGACGACAACCGGATTGAATTCGTGCAGTTTCATCAGAATTATTCTTATGAAGACTTCATGATGGGATACAAACCGTCTGGAAATGGTTTTGAATTGAGGCATGGTGTGTTCTACCGTTTCTGCCAGAAAGCGGCCAATGAGCCGGATAAAAAATTCTTCTTCATCATTGATGAAATCAATCGGGGAAACCTGAGCAAAATCTTCGGTGAGCTCCTGATGTTGATTGAAAAAGACTACCGTGGGACAAAGCTGACGCTGGCCTATAATGGTATGCCGTTTACGGTTCCCAAAAATCTTTATATTATTGGCATGATGAATACGGCTGACCGTAGCCTGGCCATGATAGATTATGCCTTGCGCCGCCGGTTCAGTTTCTTCGAGATGGAACCGGGATTTGAATCAAAAGGATTCAAAGATTATCAACAGGCACTGGGAAACGATACGTTCAATGAACTTGTGAATCAGGTCGTTAAGCTGAATGCAGAAATCAGTCATGATAAATCATTGGGGAAAGGATTCTGTATCGGGCACAGTTACTTTTGTGGAAGAACCAAGGAGAACTGCACCGATGAATGGATGAAATCTGTCGTAGATTATGATATCCTGCCGATGCTTGCAGAATACTGGTTTGATAACGATGACAACGTGAAACGCTGGAAGGACTCCTTCGAGAAGAGGATTTTCAATGACGAAGTATAAGCTCATTTTCATAAAGAATATCTACTATATGTTGTCTTATGCCTTCACCACCTTGAAGCAGTCTGTCTACGAGAATATTGAGAAGGAATCATTCGACAATATCCATAATCTGTTTGCGGCGATTCTGGCAAAAGGAATCGGTCTTCAGCTGAAACAGGGATTGTATCGTAAGCGGAAAATAAATCGGTGGATTTAATCTCCTGGCTGTTTGTGAGACAATAG
>ERZ772831.1497-NODE-1497-length-21798-cov-30.170124_pt1 | contig 21798 bp, 18 predicted proteins | sample MGYA00580858_ERZ772831 | MGnify/ENA primary metagenome ERZ772831 (study PRJEB29015, sample SAMEA2737694) | human gut metagenome | biome: human gut; feature: human-associated habitat; material: faeces | place: China | collected 2012 ... | reverse complement strand
CTCCATCCTGTATCTGCGTCATGGCACTATGCAATGCCTGATATGTAGTCACTGTGATTGCACGCGGATTTTTCAGGCTTTGTGACAGATACGCTTCCGCGTCCACACCGTCACACAAAAATGCCTCTTTGATCCGCGCGATCCACTGCTCCCGGATCGTAATGGTCGGCACAAGCACCAGTGCCGTTCCCTGCAGCCTGCGTATCAGCTCAATACCAAGCGTAGTCTTTCCCGAACCCGGAGCCGCCACAATATGAATCTTGCCATCCCGCACATAATGCTCCGCCCGATCCAGCACCCGTGCCTGATACACACGCCATGTTCCTTTAAATTGTAAAATATTATCGTAGTTCATGATTCATTTTGCCCCTAATAACACTATATCATGATAACCAATATCATATATGCATTCATACCAGACGTAGTAAGACTTCGCTTTCTTAAGGTGTATTATACTAAAATGATGCAGATAATACTACAAATTTACATTATCTTTCACTCTATTGTGGTAAAATCAAAGTCGGATTTTTCAACAGCGTGGCAATCACCGGAGCATATTTAGATATTCCATAATCTTCAACAATACTGGTTATTCGTGCTCCGGCATCTTTTGATGAAGCACCACATAAGAAAACTCTTTCATCAGCAGTTCCATAATCCAACACTATAAAACGATCATGGAATATACCGCCAGTCTTTTTCAATGATATTTTTATGGATGGATACTCCTTGCAAAAATCCGTAAATTCTATATTATGAAGTTTATTATTTCCAACATTATCGCTGAACAAAGTAATATTTACTCCTATAGGAGAATTTTTTAGATGTACCAGTGTTCTTAATCCAATATAATTATCAACGACATATATTGACGACTTTGCCTGCTTATAAATAGATTCATATACTTCATCTGCACTACTGAATTTTGCATTAAACATGAGCCACTTATCATCGTCACCTGAAACAAAGCTGTTCATCATATCAGCCAACTCAGATTTTGTTATCACATCTTTCAATCCTTCTGCAACATCTGAAATCTGCTTTTCCAGAGATATCATATCTGAGTTGATTTTGTTGATTTCTATTCGGTTGTTTGCAGTTTCCATGCTTAACTGGAGCATTTCCCGCTGACCAATAAGATCTCGATTTTCTAATATGTAATCTTTCATTTTCTTGAAGGTTCTTACCAATGCAATACTTTGTCTTACCGCAAGTTCTCCTTTTAGTACAGTCATTAACATGTATACACCTTGTTCCGTAAAAACATAAGGATTGCTGCGGGATTTGCTACTTATATTTGCGGTCACAAATTGTGACCGCAAATATTCCACTTCATCATCAGATAATTGAAACATCATGTCATTTTGAAATCTTTCTATATTTCTTTTTACCTGCTGATTAAACGCCTTAAGTTCATATCCATATACTTCAGCCAAATCTGCATCTAATAAAACTTTGCATCCTCGAAACTCATACAATTTTTGTTTCATAAATTCTTCATTAATCTCAATTACTGCAATTTCATCTTTCTTTTTATCTTCTTCCATAAAGCTCCTCCATCCATTTTGCGGTCAAAAAAAGTTGTCCGCAATTCTGATATAAACATATTGTTGACATCAACAATATGTGTTATTATCGTGCTATTTTCAGTTAATCTTTTCTTTTCCATATCAGACTTTCTCCTCATACATTGAACCATTTTACTAGTATCATTAAAATGGACTATTTCTCATTTTTCTTCATATTGTCATAATACGCTTTATACCTATAAATCGTTCTCTCACTGACATTGTTCCGCTTCGCAATTTCTACCATTGTCATGCCATCCTCATACCCAGCAACAAAATCATTATAAATTGCCATCCACTTAGCGTTATGTTTTTGCCGCCCGCTTAATTTTCTATTTCTGTAATACTCCAATTCCTCCCGAAGATCTGCATTCTCTTTTTCCAATTCATCAATTCTTTTTAATGCCGCTTTAAGTGTTACAGTTTTCTCCATTAGCATGTCCTCCGTTCATGTCAATCTCGTTTTGTCTGTATTATATATCTTTGTTTCTCTTTAGTCAATCCGATTATGTCATGTTGTTTTTTACAAAAAAATAGACAGCCATCACTCTGACTGTCTACCATCTTTCCTATACTTCTTCGTATTCTCTTCCAGTTGCAGCATGTATCTATCGAAGTCAGACATAAATAACCTATCTTGAACAACCCGATATTTTTCAAATTCAGTTTCAGCTTTTGCCTTGGCAATCTCTGCTGTGATCTTGCCTGCATCCTGAAGAACCTCTCTGTCATCTGCCATCAGAAATAAATCTAGTCGTTTCGCCCAATCTTCCATAGTCATTGGAATATGACGTTCTGCACTGTCTTCTGCCAAATCCAGATAAGCTGATACGATACGCTCTAATGAACGCATTTCCAGCTCACTCAGATAATTCTTCGCAACGTGCACATCACTTTTTACGATCTTATTTTGCACTTTTGCAAAGAACTGCTTTGTCGTTTTTGCTGTACGGTCATAATCAAGAGCTGTAGCATAGATATCTGTTATCTTCTGATAAAATCTACGCTCAGAGAGACGGATTTCACGAATCTGCTCAAGTAAACGATCGAAGTACTCTACTGTAAGCACAGAGCCACCATTTTTTAAGCGCTCACCATCCATGGCCCAGCCTTTGATAGTATATTCCTTGACGATACTGTTAGCCCATTTACGAAACTGCACGGCTCGTTCATTATTCACTTTAAAGCCGACAGCAATAATCATCTGAAAATTATAATGCTTGGTATCACGTGTAACCTGACGGGAACCTTCGGTTTGAACTATTCGGAAATTCCGGATAGTTGCATCTTCCTCAAGCTCTGAGTCGGAATAAATCTTCTTGATATACTCATTGATTGTACGAACATCTACATCATATAGTGTCGCCATCATCTTCTGCGTCAGCCATATATTATCATCCTCATAGTGCATCTCAATACTATCCTGTTGGTCGCCTCCAAAGACAACATCTGTTAAGTATTCCGCTACACTGGAACGAATGGTTATTTGGTTCTTTTTCAAATAGGATTCTCCTCTATATATTTTTTCAAGTGTCCGGATTGACATTCTTAATCTGTTGTAGTATTATCCACGCAAAGAAAATGGGTTTTTTGTCTGGTAAGCGATTATTCGCCGAGAGAGTTGCTCGTTTCTTTTTTTATGTCAATTATATCATATAGATACATCTTTTCGTCATTGTAATGTCTAATCAACATGGATGCATGAAACACATTATACCTTTCTACTTCTCCATCATCACTATATACCGGCAAAGCAAATCTTGAATCATATCTGTACCATCCATTTTTGCCATCTCGCTTATGTTTGTCTTCTTTATTCGTCCTAAAAGAATAGTTTTTACCCACCACTTAAATACACTAAAATGTTCCAATATCATTTCTTATACTATTAATAATTTTCCTCCGAATAATTTCAATACTATTTTTTAGTGGATCATTAACAACACCTACACTGTGACCAGATATAAATACATTATGGACAATCACCTCAAATTCTACAAGACAATTTCGCACATCCTGTCCTGCATAGAGATCAAACACTGCTTTATCTGATTCACAAAATAATTTATATCTATCTTTGGCCATATAATATGCATCTCGTATCTCGGATATCTTTTTCTTCGCATATTCTCTATTAGATATTTGCGTTTCAGCGTCAATTTTTCTCTCACAATCAATATTCACATTATTTAATTGTCTTTTATAATCTTCAATCTGATAATCCAAACTAGTTAAAACAGCATCAAATGATTCCATGGAAAAGTTTGGAGCATTATCTACAAATAGTAAAACATCGCTCGGTGATGAATTTGGATACTGGTTTACAATATCAACTAACTTTTCATATATATCATTTAATTTTTTTCTTTTTACCTCATATTTTTTTTGTTGAATTTCCAGTTGACACTTATGCTTCTCAATCACTGAATTTATATACAAAGTAACTATCGTCGTAATCAAAGTCACTGCCGATCCCACCAGCGTCCCTATCATTGTTTCAGACATTGATATCCCTCCATCACTCTTTTATTAATTGTTTTTCTTTGTTCTATATTCGTATTTTTTCCCATCTACCATCTTCATCATACTTATAGGGAATAGCGATAATTGATACAATTTTTTCCATCGGTAGTAATTATCTGAATTTTTCAAATAAACTGAACCTTCCTGCTAATACTAAATATTTTTTGACATGATAATTTATGGTTCGAACATCCGTATCATATTATGTGTCCTTTATCTTTTGTGTCAACCATATATTCTCATCTTCATAACGCATCTCAATGCTGTCCTTTTTTTCAAATAGCCCCCTTTACAAATCGAAATGCGATTTTGCTATTATATTTAGCTGCCTCGCTATTTCATCAAATGGTAAATTCAAATCCAAAGTTCTGACAGTAATCTGGTTTCCACTCATCTGATATACATTATTGGGATATATTTCTTCATCAGTCTTTGCATACAAAAGCATTCCTGAAACCATGTGTTTTTTCTCTCTCAGTTCATATTCCTTGTTCTTCACATAAGTAAAAATCTGATAGAGATTTCCCGAATGAAGTGTATGCTTGTCAAACTGCACCTGTGTGCTGTGCTCATAGTACTTTGCATCAATAATAAGAACTCTGTCATCGCGCTGGAGCATAATATCACTCTGCATCACCGGCAACATAGAATTCTCGTCGTTGTCCAATTGCCACGGAATCTGTGATGCATTTGCTGTAATCTGATTTCTAAATTCTCTCCTGTAGTATTCCAGAATGAACTTTTCATACAATCGGCACATGCGCTGCTCGTCTAGAAAATCCATCAGTTTTGTGATTCCATCTGTTTGAGTCTGTAACAACCCCTTTACTACCAAATAGCATATCGAGATCAGCATCCGATAGGTCTGATTGTTTCGATTGTACTGAACATTCCAATTTATTGTGTGCAAATCAATAAGATCCACTTCACTAAAATATACCATTAGCTTACCAAGATTTTTCTTGCGCTGTTTCGATATATTCGAGCGAAGTAGAAGTTCAACTGTAGATTTGATGATCCGATTCATGATACTGTTAACTGAAAACTCATCATATGTACAGATTAGCTGCTTCCGTAACATTGACTGTGTCTTGATAGACTCTGCAATATCAATCTTTCCTCGCAGAGAAGAGAGCGCCTCCGTCTGCGAAATATATTCTTTACCCAGTCCCCGCTTTAGCTGAATCGCGATACCTTTTTCTAAGATAGCCGCCATCAACTCAGCAGTATTATTAAATTGTTCTGTGGCTATATTCTTATAACCTTGCTCATTCAATATCTGAAATGCATAGGACAACATATAATAGATGTTTTGAATTGGTATCACTTAATCGTACTCCTTAGATTTTCGCTCCAATCTTTCACCTTCATAGGTTCATCAAACCAATATTCTTTCAATAAAGGTATCAGCTCATATTCCACAACACCATAAAACCAACTATCTTCAATTGCGTCAGGCTTTAAATTGCAGAAATAACTGTGACCAATACAGAACCCTTCTCCCAGAGATTCATCGGCAGAAATTTCTCTATTCAAACTCTCAACGCAACTGATCAGTTTATTGAATTTCTCATTATCTAATGCCATGCGATACTCACGGAAACCTGTGCTCTCGAACCCTGGCTTGATATCAAAGAAACCAAATCTTCTACGAAGTGCATAATCCAGCATAGCAAGACTTCTGTCTGCAGTATTCATCATGCCGATGATATAAACATTCTTAGGAACCGCAAACTTTTCATCTGAATACAGAAGCTGTAACGCAATTCCGCGCTTATCATTTTCAATCAGCATAAAAAGCTCACCGAAGATCTTGCTCAAATTGCCGCGATTGATTTCATCTATGATAAAGAAATACTCGTTATCACTATCTATCTCAGCCTTCTTACAGAAATTGTAGAATGCCCCCTTCTTTAATTCAAATCCTGTAGGAGATGGACGAAATCCCATAATAAAATCTTCATAGGAATAACTCTGATGGAACTGTACCATCATTACACGCTCAACATCTTTTACACCCATCATGGAATAGGCCAAGCGCTTAGCAGCATATGTTTTTCCTACTCCTGGCGCCCCCTGCAAGATAATATTTTTCTTGTTTCTAAGCAAACCAACTAATCTGGTATAATCCTCTTCAGACATGTACACATCATCCAGGAAATTTTCTACTGTATACTCTGGATAGGTAATTTCCTGCTCATCTTCGGCAATATCGTTTTCCTCAAACAAATCTTTAATATCTTGCACGAAGTCACTATATGGCGTAATATCAGTCAGAGTTTTCTGAGGGGACTGATGATTAATTGTCCAATTTCCCTTATTCGTCCAATTTACTTTTCTAACATTTGAATATTCATCTGTACGATCTGCATCATATTCATAATCAGACTCAACTATTCCTTTGCCAAGAATTCCATTGTTGCCTTTCTTAACGAATACCACGTCTCCAATCTTAATATCATGTACAAACTGCCAGGTAGCATGAGCTGAATTTTTATAGGAACTGCTATCACCGTATTCTTTCTTCATCTGCTGTTTCATTTCATCCTTAGAGTTGAATACACCAAGGTCTCCAATCTCTCCCCATCCCAACAGCATATAGCCGTTCTTATAACACTCTTCCCATTTATCAGCACCTTGTCCTGGAGCATAGAGCCAGTAACGAACAGTTTCAACATCATTGTCCGCCAGAGCATCACTATCATTAAACTGTTTACTCTTTGCATCAGAGACACCCTTCTTAAAAATATCTGATGCCATCTCTGCTGTTAATTCAACAGTTCTACCTGCCTCAGTAAGCGTCCACACACCTCTTACACTTTTATCAATGTATCCGGCTTCAACAAGATAGTTTCTGGCAAAGGCTACTTCATTTTGAAATTTATTGACCTTCGTTTTTCCTCTGGTTTCATTTACTACCTCATCTGACAAGTGCTCATTTTCTATAATTTTCTTTCTTACATCTGCCGGTGTTGCAGATCCTCCCAGATCACGTAACGCCTGTAGCAAAGGCATAAACCATTTGAGAAATTCCGCTTTGGAAATTTTTTTATCTTTTTCAGAAGACTTTTCCTGATTCACTTGCTCAGAAACAACCCATGCTGTATAGGATAAATCAGGGAAGTTCTTGTATTCATATTCACCTGCATCCAAAGCTTTCTTACACAAATCTTTTATTTCAAGATAATCTGCCGCATACGGGACTTTCTTAAGTTTTTTCTCAGCTGCGACCACAAACTTGCCAGGCATATTTTGAGCATCTGCTATAAACCAGCGATTTCTAGAATCCAAGTTAATAAATGTATACGGGCGAATCCAATAAAGGCCCATCGTAATATTCCATCGAATGCAAAGCTGATCATGTACCTTGTCATAAGCCTCGGAGAATTTCTGGCGGTTATCTTCTGTGTCATTGTCAGCCAATGCAAGAGCTACCTCAAACAAGCTCCACAAGTTATTAATATCTTCTGCTTTTCTATCATCCTTAAACCCATAGAACGCAGCCTTCATAGGATTAAGAACCGGGATTCCATCAAAATTACTCGGCACATTTGCGGTAATGCCAAACTCTGACGCTATTCCTCTAAGAATAGCGATTCTATTAGCATTTGTGATTCCCTTGTTGAATGTGCCAAAGATCGTAAATGGGTCAATATCAATAATCTCATCGCCACTTTCAAGTTTAGGTACGCTAAGCCCTGCATTTGTATACACTGAATTTATTTTATGAATGAGGATCTTTCTATCATCTTTGAATGGCAGTAGTTTAGTTGCAAATTCTGTGTAAAAATCTATCCAATCGTATTTCATTTAATAAAGTACCTCCTTATGCATTATCCCATTTTGGAACTACCAAGTGGCTCAAATCCACAAGATTCTAACATCTCATTAACCTCATATATGCTATTCTCGGCACATGAGCTTAATACGCATCTATAAGCATTATTTTGTGGATTAGTTGGCTTTATATTGAAATCAGTTTTCCCGACTAACATTTCTGCTTCAGGCACTGAAAGCTGTAATCCGTAACACAATCCCAAAACCGTTTGAACTGTTGTGGGATATTCTTCCTCATTTCTTAATCTCTGTATTGTACGTTCGCCCACCAATGAGGCATCTGCTAATTTCTTATTAGAAAGCTTTTTCTCTTTCATAAGCTGTACCAATGTTTCAGAGAAGGCTCCCGGATATAATCTCATTGCATCAGCGCTTCGACTTGCTCTCTGGATTTGAGATAACAATGTTCTGTTGTGAGCATTCATCTCAAATGAGTATTCTTGTGCTGCCACCTGACTCGGCGTCTTGTACATCATTTGAACATAGTATTTTTGTCCCTGATACTTCGACTGATAACTATATCCCTTATCAAAAGCAAGACAGCATTCATCCATATGAGATAAAGCATACTGTGTAAGTTTTACTCGCCCCTCTGAATGTATGATATACTTCTCATCATCAAGGCAAACATGGCCCTCAACATAAACAAACTTTCCTGTATCAATGGCTTTTCTAAAGTCTTTATTTAAACAATACGCCTTAAATAAATCAGCTGAAGATATTGTGAACGATTGATTATCCGTCAAGGCTGATGAATCAAATGAAAATGGATTAACATATTGTCCATTAACATATGTAAATGCACCATCAACTTTTGCAAAGCCCATTTCTCTTATGCGCATCTTAACTGCCTGTTTTGATAATCCATAGAAATCGGCTAATTCTGAAATCATTTCCTCGATTTGATAACCATCTGTACCATCAAAATGAATATGGTATTTTTCTATGAGTTCTGAAATTTTTATTTTTGCTGTATTTGTTGGCATCAAGATATGTGGAGCAACTCCATTAGCTTGCCACTCCATCCAATCCACAGCCTTCCACTTTTCTGAATCTTTTGCATTGCTACCTATAGAACACTGTATTATTTTCCCTAATTCATCATTTGCTCCAAGCATCTTCATCAAAGCATGATACGGTTGATGCCTATACCAATGGAAGCACTCATGCGCAATGGTAAAGTTCACAGTACCTAAGGTTCGTTCATAATATACACGAGGATCTATCAAAACTGTTCCACGTTTGGCATTTCTGATAACAATATTCTTGTTTTTATCCTTAATATTTCCGTCTTCAAAAACAACCAAACCAAAAATATCAAGTTCTGATGAAAGCAACGAATCTTCTATAATCGAAAGACCCATATCCTCTGCAATTTTTCTAATAGGAACAGCTACCGGTTCCTGTAAAGCCAAAGGATAATATTTCTCCAGGAATTTTGTAGCTTCATTTTCAAAAGCATCTCTTGAAATAATCGGTACCAATTCACCGGAATACTTGTCATTATCTGAATCTTCCTGTTGCTCACATTCATTAATATTTATAATTTCAAAATCTGTTAGTTCCACGCCTAAAAGAACTTTACACCTTACATCAAGCCATTTTTCAGTAAACGAAACCCTACCCGTTGAAAATATAGAATGTTCGATATCACAACTAACGATTACAGAAAAGCTAATCGCACCATCATCTACCTGTTCAATATGGACTACATTTTGGATTTCAATGTCTGATAGTGTAGCTTTATTCTCTTTCACTTTTTCCGTCATATAATCAAGAACAGCGTCTTTTATCTCATCATATCTTCTTTGGTCGATCAATTTTTGCAAAGGACTCTCATCCTGAGCATCATAATAGTCTAGTCTTGAATCATTCAATTCTTTTCGTACTGCTCTCCAGTTTTTCATATACATGTCCATATATGCAATAAATGTCGAATTATGTGTACGTTCCCTCAGATGAATCAATTCATGTAAAATAACATATTCTAAACATTCAATAGGTTTCTGGGCCAACTGCAGATTAAACCACAGCTTCTTTTTTTCAGTGTTACAGGTTCCCCAACGCGTAACCATATATTTTGTTTGCCACGACTCACAGTGAAGCTCAGTAATTTGTTCCCATTTAGGAAGAAGTCTTTCTATCTCAACTTTTAGTAAGCTACGATACTGTTCACGCACATAGTTTTCTCGTTGCTTAACCGTACTATCTTCTCTCATTGAGAGAATTACTTTATCTCCTTGAATTTCAAAGCTGTTCTTTTGAGCATCTGGTACAAAGGATAAGTAATACTGTTTACCCCAGATGTACATAGTTTCACCGCTAACATACTGTCGCTTAGCACTTCTTGGTTGTTGCTGGAACTTCTCAATTTGTTTTTTTATCCAACTGAGATTGGTTCGAGCATACACCTCGATTGCCTTATCATCCATTGATAATGGTGCCGAAATAACAACATGTCCATCAGGCGGTTTTATCTGAAGGTGCATATTCTTAATATTCTTTTTTTGAATATCGATCGGTATGCCCGAAATCACAATTCTCATCTATTAATATTCCTCCTGCTTCTCAATAATCTTATACAGACGTTCAACCTCTGCATCATCATTGAGAATTGCAAACAACGCTCTCTTGATTCTTCTTTCCTTGATTGAATCCCCACGAAAACCACTCATTTTACTATCCATAACAGCTTTATGAAGTTCAATAGCCAACACTTCGTCCCCGCTAACATTATCATATAATGCTTGCATGGCCTTACTATGTCTCACGCTTTCAGGATAGTCTTCATTTTCTTCCGGATGGTCAACATTCTTTGCGAGTTTAATATATTCATCAAGAAGTTCCTTATAGGACAAAACGCCTTTCTGTCTATCTTGAATCAGTTTATCCAAAATCGCTGACATCTTTTCATAGTATTTTGGATTTACAGTTACCTTTTCTACCATTTTACGACGGATATTGTTTTCAATTGCTTCCGCCGCGCCTTCTTTCTGACCAGAAGGCGTATCTTCTCCAGTCATCGTTTCACCTTGATCCATTACGAAATCGAGAAGCGTTAGGTCATCAAATTCACCAATTTTGATACTATCAGAAGCCATGATGTAATTATCAATAAGTTTTCGCATATCCGGTTCATATGCCTTAAAATCTAAGAAGTCGCCGCTCTTATTTCCGATAGTTTGCTTTAACTCAATATAGAAATGTACTTTATTCTCATAAGCATTAAGTTCTGTTGCAGAACAAATATCAACCATATACTGCTTTGCTTCAGCATAAGCACGAACTAAACTGCTTACGAGTTTATATAATTTTTCACGAAGGCGAGCATAGATTTCATCCATGTCTTCGCTCATGCCGGAAACGCCGCAGAAATAGTGAAGATACTGCAAATCTTCTTTCGGAGCTTCGACACCCTCGCATAATTCTTCTAGCTCTTCGTAAATATCTTTGAAATGTTTAATAGCCTCATCACCTCTGTCTTTAAGAAGTCCATCTACATCTTCAGGGGCATAGTTCTCAAATGCTCCAGATGTGTACTTATCCATAGCATTTTTTAAATTTCCAAAAAGCTGCTTGTAATCCACAATATAACCAAATTCCTTGGTATCACCATCCAGTCTATTTACACGACAGATCGCTTGGAATAAACCGTGGTCTTGCATGCTCTTATCAATATAAAGATATGTACAAGGAGGTGCATCAAATCCTGTGAGAAGCTTATCAACTACAATAAGCAACTTCATATTTGCAGGTTCATTGACAAACTTTTCCTTTACCTCTTTCTCAAAATCTTCCACTTTCTTCTGAATTGAAACTTTCTCCGGAAGGTTGTCAGGGTCAAAGCCTAACATGCGAAGATAAATCTCGTATTTTTCAAAAGTCTCTGTTTCATCATCAGCACTTACAGTATCTGTTCTGAGGTCTCCTGCTTGTGGTGTGTAGGATGAAATGATTGCACATTTCTTAAACCCACGCTGCTGGAAGATTTCATAATACTTACATGCAGTATAAATAGAATCAGCTACAAGAATAGCATTTCCATTACCATCCATCAGACGAGGCTTCAAGTCGAAATCCTGAATGATGTCCCAAGCAACACGCTCAAGTCTTGAACGTGAGCTATAAATCTTCTGCATGCTTGCCCATTTCTCTTTTAGTTTTGCCTTTGCTCTGCTTGAAAGAGTACGAGTCTTAACATCAAACCACTGGTCAATCCTATCATGGGATGTAATATCCTGCGGAATATCTCTATATTCATATCTCAAATCCAGTACAACACCATCTTTAACCGCTTCATTGTACTTATAGCTATGGATGTATGTTCCAAAAACTTCAATACTTGTCTTCTTATCTTTCTTTAATAATGGTGTACCAGTGAAACCAATAAAGATAGCTTCCGGCATAATTGCCTGCATTGCTGCATGTAATTTACCAGACTGAGTTCTGTGACACTCATCTACAAATACAAAAATTTTTCCCTTTGCCTTAAAATCTGCAGGGAGTGCTTTTTTCAACTCATCAATATACTTATTATAATCAGATTCTGTGGCTTCACCACCACGACGGTCAAACTTATGCACCAATGAACACAACAATGAATCATCATAAGAATTTAATTTCTGAAGCAAGTCATCGCAACTCTTGGTTCTGGTAATCTTTTCATCAACACCGATATAAGTTTTTTCAATCTGTTCATCCAGCTCGTCTCGGTCTGTAACGATAAGCACACGAGGATTCTCTTCTTCACAATTTGCAAGAATCCATTTTGAAAGCCAGACCATAGTAAGTGTTTTTCCACTACCTTGAGTATGCCAAATAATACCGCCGTGCTGTTTTGCCACTCGCCTTTGTGTACGCTTGATACCATAGAACTGATTGTATCGGCACACCTTCTTGATTCCCTTGTCATACACAACAAAGTTTTCAATAAGGTCAATAAAACGCTTTTTATCAAACATCTGGTAAATCTGCTGTAAAAGCAGGTTGTCCAGTTTTTCGCAATAAGTCATGATGCGTGCATCCTCTGGGTCACGCTCATCCTCATTTTCATGGAATCCATCTGGTTTCCATTCCATATAATATTTTTCGCCAGTCAGAATTGTTCCATAGCGCAAACCTTCTGTTTCATTACCTGCCATACAAAACTGCATTGTCGTAAAAAATGGTGCAATAAATCCGTCTTTCTGGTTTGTCAAATTCTGACGAATACCATTAGAAACAGATACACTACTTTTCTTCAATTCAATGACCGCCATCGCAATACCATTCACATAGATTACAAGGTCTGGTCTCTTTTCCTGACGACCAACTACTGTAACTTCCTCGGCAATCGCAAAGTCGTTATTTGTAGGTGTTTCCACATCCATGAAATAAACCGTCTTTGGTGCTCCATCGGCTGTTTCCTTTACCTTGGCACCATACTTCAAAAGAGAATAGACTTTATGATTTGCATCGTACAAACCATGTGTCATATCATCTGCTGCTTTTACCAGTTCAGAAACAGCTCCGTCAATCAATTTCTGGCTGTAACCGCTAAGGCGCAAGTACGCACGAAGACGGTCTTCACGGATGTTCTTGTTTACGGCATCTTTTAAATTGCCTACGTATTCATAATCAAGGATATCTCTATCCTTAAAGAAGCTAACCACACGATCTTGGGTAGCTCTTTCTGTGTCGCCAATACTCATGCGTACATTTCTCCTAAACTAATCGTATTTTCCCTGTAAGCAAGTTGCTCATCATACCTTTTTTAATATTCGAATATTTATCACACTTACACTGATGAAGAGTGATAAGGTGGTCGAGAGTTTTGAAATACTCACCAATTTTCCCTTGTTCTTCATGTGAAGGTAATGGAATATCAATATTTAGAAATTCACCATTCCGTATATGTACTTGAGTAGAACCATTTTTTTCAGCCATAATGATTTTTCGATATTCTGGACTATTTGAATAAGTAATTAAAAAATCTTCCGAAATTTTTTCATTTACAATTATACTATATACGCCTTGTGGCATTAGAAAATCTTCGGTTTCTCCGCAAATACGTACAATTCGACCCATGTTTGGCGCTGTTGGAACTAGGTCTCTTAATGATGTTACCAACTCGCCAGATGAAGTCTTGCTAGAAATGTTTTTCTTAAAAAAATTTTGTGATACATTTTTACATCCTGACATGTCAGCAACACCAGAACTGTTAACTGCACCTTTAGGAATAGTTCTATATCCTACATCTACATAATCATCTGGTGCAATTGATGCTCCACCTGTCAACTTTTCAATTACGTCTCCCAACTTACGCTGTTCCCAAGCTTCAGTAAATCCTGGCAAACGCATTTCTGGAACTGTGTCATCCTTTTGTGGAAACATTTTCGATAAACATCCATTTTTAACAAGCTTTATCTTATTTACAACTTTTGTTTCTGCTGTCATTAATAACTGTATTTTATTTAATGATTGTACTATTTTCTCCTGTTCATCAAATGGAGGTACCAATATCAACGTCTCTGAAATAGCTCCTTTTGATATTGATGACACTTTTATACCTGTTATATATGGCAATATTTGATTGTGAAATAAATCGGAATTCATGTAATATCCTAACCATCCCGGAGCAAAATCACCTTTTTTCACTCTACATGGAATGGTATGAAGTCCTGCAACAAGTTTACTATCACCGAGATTCTGTACCTCAATAACTTTTCCAACAGTTTCGTCCTCTGCCGTATCTGCAACAACAATGTCACCGTCCTGAAGTAATTGAGTCGATGAGGATAACAGAGATAACTCATTTACGTATGGAATTTCTTCTTCGTTACAATCCAATACTTCCGGAAACTTTGTTAAAATATCACCATAATGAATATTTCTTACAGCACCACCACGATTATTTAAATTTTCACGTGACAGAGTATTATTGGATATCACCCTAAACGTTTCGTCAAATGTTTGGAGTTCCCAGTCTACTGGAATATCACCAACCTCCGTATGTTTTAATTCTCCTACCATTTGAAGCCCATCCTCTCCAGATGACTCTTGACCTTTGCCTCATAGTCAGCAGTCTGCTTCATAAGATCAGGAAGAGTATTTTCATAACGTTTAGAAAGTTCAATAATACGGTCTGCAAGCTGATGTGAGATTGCTGCATACAAATCATTTATTCCTGTACCGATGGTGTAATACCATTTTTTATTTACCAGTAAATCTATGATTTCATCGTCTGTTAAAGTTGCATATCTCTCACGAGCCTTCTCGTCAAGTTCTTTATCCATCTCCTTGATAAGCTTTGTTGATTCTTCGGACTTCTTAGCTAATTCAAACGCAGCTTTCAACTCTGCATAATCATCTGCATATACTTCCGGAGCTGGTGCTTCTGCGCGTGCCATTGCCAATGCATATGCAACGGATGTCTTTGTCACAGTACCTTTTTCTGTATAAGCCACTTCGAGAATAATATTGTTACTAATATAATCCACATACTCTTTTTTCTTCATAGGAAGCATGCTCTGTAATTTGACTAGTCCATCAATCAGTGGAGTATGAACATGGCTCATGATTTCATCCATCTTTTCTTGGATATCCTTGCTCTTAACTTTTCCACCTTCAGCCACATCGGACAAAACGGAATCCTCTGCAGATTCTTCAACTAAAGACATAAGACGAGAATCTGTTTCTACAACAAAATCAACAAGGTCATCCATCGCTTTTTTCTCTTCCGGGAAAAGTTCGGAAATAATAAGCGCTTTGGGAATAAGTTTTCCTTCCCATCCTGCAACTTTCAATTCCTGATTCCCATCATCATCTTTTTTCTTTGTTTCTTTCATAATGTTTTCTGTTTCTCTTGCAACGCCATAACCAGCTTCGTCGGAGATAATCATAGAAACATCATCACTAAGCACTTCATTCCAGTAAGCAAGAAGTACCTGATATACATCATATTTATTAATAAGTGAAAGGCTCTCAAACTCTTTCAATATAGCTTGAGCCAATTCAATAATCAGTTCTTTTGCAGACACGCCAGCCTTCAAATTCTTAAGTTTAGAATCTGCATAAGACTTCCAACTTGTGAATGCTTCATCAATCATTTCTCCATAAACAGCAAATTCTGTGTTAGAGTATGTTGTCTGACGAATCACATCTTCTTCTACATTCAGCTTATAGTATCCTTCACTAAACACACCAAAAAGTTCATTCTTCAGAGTCGGGAATGCAGTCCAGAAACGTTCTAGTGCATCAATATCCGCTGCTGGTATACCACCGTGAATATGCGCATAGATATCCTGAATATCTTCCGGGTCAGAAGAATCAATGTAACGAGAAATATTTAAGTTGTACCCATTCTTTTCCTTAATTTCTTTGTTTGGTACAAAACGAGCATATTTAGGATCTGTTGTAATCTGCTCATTAAAAGTAGTTACAATACGATAAATATCTTGTTCACGGAGTCTGTTCTTGCTTCCATCTTTTACATAGCCCTTGCCTGCATCAATCATAAATATACCAGCGCGGTTTTCTGCACCTTCTTTATCAATTACGAGAATGCAAGCAGGAATACCCGTTCCGTAAAATAAGTTCGGAGGCAAGCTGATAATTCCTTTAATCCAGCCTTTATCAACAATTGTCTGTCTGATAGTTGCTTCAGCATTTCCTCTAAACAATACTCCATGAGGAAGAATTACTGCTGCTTTACCAGTAGACTTCAGGGTTTTCAAAATGTGCAATAACCAAGCGTAATCACCATTCTTTTCAGGTGGTCTATCCCCATATCCAGAAAATCGCCCAAACTCTTTTAATCCATCGGACCAGTTTTTAAGAGAGAACGGAGGGTTTGCCACAATATAATCAAATCGCTCAAGTTCTAATGGATTATCAGTTTTTATAAACTGAGGATCTGAGAATGTGTTTCCTGCCATAATTCTAATTGTAGCTTTGTTATGAAGAACCGCATTCATCTTTGCCAAACCAGCTGTAGAACCATCTTTTTCTTGACCATAACCTGAAATTTCAAAAGGAGCTTCTTCTAATGCTCTGATTAACAAAGATCCACTTCCACAAGCCGGGTCACATACGGTTGCATCATGGTCTGTACACTTATCGATACCGATAATTTTTGCAAGAATTCGAGACACCTCTGCTGGAGTGTAGAATTGTCCCTTACTCTTTCCACTTTCAGACGCAAAGTTACGCATCAAATATTCGTAAGCGTCACCAATAATATCGTCGCCTTCTGCTTTGTTTTTTGAAAAATCAAGTTCAGGACGCTGAAAAATTGCAATAAGCTTAGTAAGCTTATCAACCATCTCTTTGTCTTTACCTATTTTTGCTTCATCATTAAAATGAGCAATATCTATAACGCCCTTCAATCCTTCGTTTGCTTCAGCTAGGCGAGCTATAATCTTATCTATACCTTCACCAATATTCTTCTTATTTTTAAGTGCTATAAAATCATCAAAAGAACAGCCTGTTCTTTTCTGAGGGTCAGGATTCGGATCATTTGCCTTATCAAAAACCGTCAAATCTCCGTATTTCTGTCCTTTGTATTTATCAGTTACATACTTCATAAATAAAAGTGTAAGTATGTAATCCTTATATTGTGATGCATCCATGCCTCCGCGCAATGCATCGCAGCTCGCCCAAAGGGAGCTATATAGCTCTGTTTTCTTTACTGCCATTGCCAGAATCTCCTTGTATTTTATTTACTGTCTCAATTACTCGATAGCGCTTTTTCCACTTTTAACCCACACATCAAGTTCAGAACATTTAAACTTCCATTGCTTCCCGATTTTGTGTGCTGGTATTCCTTTATCATTACGTATCCATCCTCGGAGCGTCACTGGCTTGACACCTAGGTATTCAGCAGCTTCTTCAATGTTTATCCATTTATCATTCAACTTATCTTCCATATTTCACCTCTCGAAGTTACGTATAGATATAATTACCCAATAATATTATAGTCATTTTCGCCAGCAAAAACAAGCAGTTTCTTGTTATTTGCTTATATTTGTTATTATTTTTCTTAGAAAATTTACTATTCGTTCATATTTGTTTTTAGGTAGCCGGACATGTATATGTCCGGTCTTTTCTTTTGTAAATCCAGGATTTTCAATCATTATCCGTTCCATCAATCATCTCATTATTCCTAAAAACGGACATAGGCATGTCTGAGGTTTTTATTTTGAAATCTGGCATATTTAAGATAGTTATTAAAAACTCGTCTCGGACAAGACGTTAACCAGTCTGACTTGTTCATCAACTCACCATCTTCGTGGCCACGTGGTGTGTTCGTAGTTGATGAACAAGAGAACATTATTAATAGAGTTGCCAGCTTACGAACGGCTGGTCACCGGAAAGAAGCGGAGTTATCCGCACGAGGTGACCATCTTATGAAAAACACTGGCAGCCATAACGGTTATCTCCGCTTTAAACATGAAGCCAATGGAGGTAAAAATTATGGCAAACAAAGACAATCAGAGCAAACAGTATCGTATCTACATCAAGGAATCCAAAAGCTGGGTGGATGTCAACAAGGAATTCTACACGAACTACTATCGTGACATCAACGCCTATCGCAAGCGTCAGCAGGAACACAGTCGTTGCGTCTGCCCTGCAAGCAAGCGCTACTTATGTGACATGGATTGTTTAACTTGTCCTTATGCTAAGGCTGGCGATCAGCTTTCTCTCGACAATACTGTAAATGACGGTGACGGAAACGAAAAGAGCTGGCTTGATGATATGCCAGATGAGTCTGCAGCTATCGCTGAAGTATTAGAGGATGCAGAACTTCTTCATGCTCTCTATGCAAAGCTGAATGAGCTAGACCCGGAAGGTCGTCTTATCTGCCAGCTTATTATGGAAGGAAAATCGGAACGTGACTGCAGCAAGGAAATGGGACTCTCTCGCAATACCTTTGTATATCGTAGGGACAAGCTGTTCAAGAAGCTCCGTTCCGAGCTTAAGGACTACATCTAATATGAATGGTCGTCCTCTGATTCTTCAGGGGACGATTTTTCTTTCAAAAAAGTTTCTTATATTTTTTCGGCCAAACGGCAATCTCACCTCCATTGAGTAGTGTAAGGCGAAACAAAGCGACCTACAGAAAGCGAGGTGAACATCGTGAATCGAACTTTTCACAACAGAAGCGGCACTGACGCAGAAGTGATTGCTACTCTCACTGCAATCAGCCAGGTATCCGCAAGAATGGCGAAGAATCTCAGAATCATCGCCGCACACAGACAATCCGAGGAAGGAGAAACAGTGAATGTCAAAAATGAACGATATGGCTATAACCATCGAAGAGCTGAGAAATGCTGCCACTGCTATTAATGATGCAGCAAACTGGCTCGCACAGCAGTTTGGAGAAGAATCCGAAGCCGCTGAAAAAGCAGAAGTCCCTGCCGCTCCTGCGAAACCTACACTGACTCTTGAGGAGGTTCGAGCTGTTCTGGCTGATAAATCTCGTACTGGACATACAGCTGAAATTCGAGAACTTCTTAAAAAGTACGGTGCAAGCAAGTTGTCACTCGTAGACCCGAAACATTATGAAGCCCTGCTCAGGGAAGCGGAGGTGCTCTAATATGCCACCTAAAGGACATGCAATCCTCTCTGCATCCTCGTCTGACCGCTGGCTTCACTGCCCACCGTCAGCAAGGCTCTGCGAAACCTACGAGGATAAAGGCAGCAACTATGCTGCAGAAGGCTCCGATGCCCACTCTCTTTGTGAGTACAAGCTCCGTAAAGCACTCGGCATGGAAGCTACAGGTCCTACCAAGAATCTCGACTGGTATAACGCTGAAATGGATGACTGTGCCACCGGGTATGTCTGCTTCATCATGGAGCTTTTGGAAGAGGCCAAGCAGACTTGCTCCGACCCTGTTGTTCTGATTGAACAGCGAGTGGACTTCTCCCGTTGGGTAGAACAAGGCTTCGGAACTTCTGATGCCATTCTCATCAGCGACGGCACCATGCATGTAATTGACTACAAACACGGTCTTGGAATCCTCGTATCCGCTGAGGACAATCCTCAGATGAAGTGCTACGCCCTTGGCGCACTGGAACTCTTCAACGATATTTACGATATCGATACGGTCAGCATGACCATCTATCAGCCCAGGCGCCAGAATGTTTCCACCTATGAGGTCAGCAAAGATGATCTCTATCAGTGGGCCGATAAAGTTCTGAAGCCTACCGCAGACCTTGCCTTTGCCGGCGATGGGAACTTCCTGTGTGGTGAATGGTGCGGATTCTGTAAAGCAAAACATGAATGTCGAGCCAGAGCAGAAGCCAATCTTCTACTCGCACAGCACGATTTCAAACTGCCGCCACTGTTGGAGGATTCGGAAATTGAAGTCTTCCTCTCCCGTGTCGACGAACTGGTCTCTTGGGCCAATGACATTAAGGAGTATGCACTCCAGCAGGCAATCAGTGGTAAAGAATGGACTGGCTGGAAACTGGTTGAGGGGCGCTCCAACCGCAGATATACCAACGAAGACGCTGTATCGAAGGCTGTCGAAGCTGCAGGTTTTTACCCTTATGAAAAGAAGCTACTTGGTATCACAGCCATGCAAAAGCTGCTCGGTAAGTCTCGCTTCGAAGAGCTCCTTGCAGCCTATATCGAAAAGCCACAAGGCAAACCTACTCTTGTGCCGGAGAGTGATAAGCGTCCGGCAATGAACACAGCAAAAAATGATTTTATGGAGGAATATGACAATGAGTAAAAATGTAAAAATGACAAATCCCATAAAGGTTATCACCGGTCCTAACACACGCTGGAGCTACGCCAACGTCTGGGAACCGAAATCCATCAACGGTGGCACTCCGAAGTATAGTGTCAGTCTGATCATCCCGAAGTCCGACACAAAGACTGTCGCAAAGATTGAAGCTGCTATCGAAGTTGCATTCCGTGAAGGGGAAGCAAAGCTCAAGGGCAACGGCAAGTCTGTACCAGCTCTTTCCGTACTTAAGACTCCTCTTCGTGATGGCGACCTTGAAAGACCGGACTACCCTGCTTATGCTGGCAGCTACTTTGTGAATGCCAATGCAACCTCTGCTCCGGGCATCGTAGATGCAGACCGCAATCCTATCCTCACTCGTTCTGAGGTTTACTCTGGAGTCTACGGTCGCGCCAGCATCAGCTTCTACGCTTTCAACAGCTCTGGTAATAAGGGCATCGCCTGCGGTCTTAACAATCTGCAGAAGATTCGTGATGGTGAGCCTCTTGGTGGTAAGGCTTCTGCTGAATCTGACTTTGCAACTGATGACAATGATGATTTCCTTGATTAATGGAGGTGACAAACTATGGCGACAATTATGATTAGTACAATCCTTGTAAACATCTGTATCGGCTGCTTCGCGTGTGTTGGACTTACTACTGCAATCTCTATGATTCAGAGTATCATCAATGACCACAAACGCGAAAAGCGTGAACAGGAAAAGGACAAGCGTGATCTCGAATACCATGAAAAACGCATGAAGGACTTTAAGTAATCTATCAACCTGCTGGCGGTGGTTTTACTGCCGTCAGCACATCTTTCGACAAAAGAAGATAATCTATGAATGAATTTGCAGAAATCTAAAATCTATTTATTGCTAACGTCATCGCATACACCTTTTTTTGTAACGCTGGAGCAAAAGCTGGCCCACGGCGGTCATCCGGTACTCCGTTGGATGATGAATAACATCTATATCCGCACTGACCCGGCAGGCAATATAAAGGCTGACAAAGAAAAATCCACTTCTATTTATTTATTTGAATTTATAATTCCTTCGATATCTCGACCACCGTAGAATATTCGTGCTACTGTAACCGTCCTCTCCTTATCATCGACAAGATAATACACAATAAAGTTGTCTACCGGAAGCTGATGCATTT
>ERZ772831.1483-NODE-1483-length-21944-cov-20.277628_pt1 | contig 21944 bp, 10 predicted proteins | sample MGYA00580858_ERZ772831 | MGnify/ENA primary metagenome ERZ772831 (study PRJEB29015, sample SAMEA2737694) | human gut metagenome | biome: human gut; feature: human-associated habitat; material: faeces | place: China | collected 2012 ... | reverse complement strand
TTTCTTCTACCTGCTTCATAATCATCTGTTTTAAAAATCCATGCCGCAAAGTTACAAAAAATATGAGATTACGACAACTTTTAAACGAAAAATCTGTCGTAACCTCAATAAAAAAGCGAGATTGCGACAGATTTCTTTATATGTTACCCCGGAATGCGAAATTTCCTGAGGACTTCAATTAACCTTTTTTCAGTTCCTCGGCATACTCCTTCGGGAAGATGCCGAACTCCTTCTTGAAGCATTTCGAGAAATACTTCGGCGTGTTGAAACCTACCTGGGTGGCTACATCGCTGATCAGAATGTTAGGGTTCGACCGGATGATGCGCTGAGCCTCCTTCAGGCGGATGCTGGTGATGAAGGCAATGACCGTTTGCCCTGTTGTGGCTTTCACCTTATTATATAGAGTGGATTCGCCCATCGCCATATCCTTGGCGAATGCCTCTCGGTTGTAATCGCCATCTGCAAGATGTTGCATCACAATCTCAGTGGCACGGGTGATGAATGCCTGATCTGGGTTGCTCAAATGTAACGCAGCCTGTGCTTCGCTCTCCGTGCTGGTTTGGAGCGAAATTTCAGCCTGAATCTTTTCTATCATCTTCTTGCGGTTGGCAAGCAGGGCATTGATGCGGACTTCCAGTTCATCAAACTTGAACGGCTTGGTGATATAGGCGTCTGCTCCTACGGCATAGGCCTCGGTCTTGTCCTCTTCCTTGTTCTTGGCGGTGAGCAGGATAACAGGCAACTGCCAGAAGCGCTTGTCTTCTTTCAGCAGCTTGGTCAGTTCGATACCGTCCATAATCGGCATCATCACATCGCTCACCACGAGGTCTAGTTTCTCCTTCATGATGATGTTCATTGCCTGCTTTCCGTTCTTTGCCGTAAACACATGATAGTTTTTGCTCAATACCTGCAGCATCAGGGCTAACAATTCCTCGTTGTCCTCAACCACCAGAATCTTGCTTGCATTCTTTTTGATGAAGATGCTCTGGTGGACAGGTGCCAGCTTAGGTTTGTCTTCAGAAGCAGGTTGGGATTCCTGCTTCGTTTCCTGGCTTGCCTGTCTGATGGCTTCCTGATTTACTGCATTTGGTTTGTCAGAATTGTCAATTTCATCTGGTGCATACGCACTCTTCTTGATAGGCAGGGTAACGGTGAAGGTAGTGCCTTCGCCTTCCAGGCTCTCACATTGGATGTTGCCATGATGCAGTTTCACCAGGTCGTGGGTCAGCGACAGTCCGATACCGGTTCCCGGCATGTTCTGCTTGCGGTAGTCGCCATCGAAGAATCGGGTGTAGAGATGCTTCATCTTCTCCTTCGACATACCGATGCCATTATCGGCAATCGTGACGACCGCCTGCTCCTTGCTGAGTCTGAGCGATACATCAATCTTGCCTCCCACCTTATTATATTTAATGGCATTGGAGAGCAGGTTGTAGATGATCTTATCCATCTTGTCGGCATCAAACCATGCCAAGCCTTCTGCCTTCGGCTTCTCCAGGGATAGCGAAATCTTCTGGTGTTCAGCCATCGGACGGATATTCTCGCAGGCTTCTTCTATAAAGGAAACCAGGTTGCTGCGGCTCACGAGCAGATGCAGCTGTCCTGCCTGCGACTTTCTCACTTCCAGAATCTGTCGCAGGAGTCGGGTGGTGCGGTTGATGTTGCTGTCCATCACGAGATAGTCTTCCTCATACTGTGGTGCCACCTCCTTGAGCTTGTAGATGGTAGCAGAGATGACGGTGAGCGGGGTGAGCAGCTCGTGGGTGATATTGGTAAGGATAACTCCCATCTGCAGGCTGTTTCGGGTTTTCACCCGCTCCTTATACCATCTGGCAGCAGCAAAGAAGCTGCCAATGAGCATCAGGATATAGAACATGAAGGCTATTCGGGAAGCATACCATGGGGGCAGCACCTGGATGGTGATGGTGTATGGCAGTTCCTGCCACTTGCCGTAGCCGTCAGTAGCCTTGATTTTCAGATAGTAAGTTCCTGAACTGAGGTTCTGGAAGGCTGCCTTGTGTACCCCCTTGTCGCAATACTGCCAGTCGTCGTCATACCCCTCCAGCTGGTAGGCATATACATTCTTCTCGGTATTGCCGTAGGTGAGGAGTGCGAACTCCACGTTGAATTTCTTCACTCCAGCCGGAATGATGAGCTGTCGGGTATAGGCAGGCATCTCTTTCGAGATATCAGCCTTTTCGGCAGAATCGAGCTTGGCGAAAGGCTGGTCGTCAACAATAACGTCGGTAACCACCAGTTTGGCTTTTCTGTTCTTGCCCAGTTGCGGCTTCATCGACGGCACGAACGAGAAGAAGCTGGTTCGGCTTCCGAAGAAGAGTTCCTTGCCATACTGGCAAGCCGTGTTGGGTACGAAGAGCACATTGCCCAGGCCATCTTCGTTGGTGAAATAGATGATGTCTTGCGGCTTCTTGCTGTCCTTGCCCCAGACGATGTTGACGAGGGCATAGTCGGTGGTGAGCCAGAGGTTTCCATTCTCATCTTCTTTGATGGTGAGCATGCGGTCGCCGGACAGATGATATTCCTGGTTCTTCGGCTCAAACTTGTCTTTCACCTTATTATATAGGAAGAGTCCGCCGCTGTTGGAGATAGCCCAGAGTCTTCCCCTTGAATCTTCCAGGCAGGCGGTGGCATCTTCTATGTCGAAATTCCGCTGTGCAAGACTATACTGCTTGCATCTTAAAGATTTTGGGTTTCTGGCGTTGCCCGATATGCGGATGATACCCTCGTTGTCGGTGGCAAGCCAGATGTTTCCCTCCTTGTCTTGCGAGATATGGCGGATGTCGCAAGAAGTAAGGTCTTTCTTTCCCTCCTTCATGGTAATTGCAGTGCCCTGGTTGTTGGGATATACGATGCTCAGACCGTTGCGCTGTCCTATCCACATGATTTTATCGTCTGATTCGAAGAGGGTATTCACGAAATTATCCTGTATGATAGATGGATGAGTTTCGTGTGTCAGCAGGAAGGCTGGCTTTTCGGCGGCAGGCTTGACGATGACACCATAGCTGTTGTTGGCAAACCAGATTTCCCCGTTGCTTCTTTTGGCTATATCCGATATGCTGGTGGTGAGTGCTCTCTGCTGGATATTGGCGAGGCCCGGTATTTCGTGGTTGAAGAGAGTCTTGCCGGTCTTGCGGTTGTGCAGGGCGATGCCGTATGGGTTCAGTCCCAGCCAGAAATTCTCGCCGTCGGTGGTCAGAATGGAATATATATAGTTGATGGTGAGCTGGGTATGGCTCTTGTCAAGATTCCATAGCTTGAATATCGAAGGCTGGGTATTTACTTGCAGGATACCGTTGTTCTGCGTGCAGAGCCAAATGTTGCCCTGTCCGTCGGTGGCGATATCGTTGTTGAAGTTGAGTGGATTATTGCCGATGGAGCTGTATCCCTTCCATTCTGCGTTAGGAATATCTTCTTCCAGATAGCACACACCTTCTCGGGTGCATGCCCAGAGTGTTCGGGTCACTGGGTCGTGCACAATCTTGTAAAAGGTATCAAAATGGTTGGCGCTGTAAGGGTACTGGTGTGCTCCAGGCTGCTTCACATTGCCCGGATTGTCCAGTCGCACCACGCCATAGCCCCAGGTTCCCACCCACAGACGATGGTGCTTGTCGAAGAAGAGCGAGTAGGCAGAGTTGGTGGCGTTGAGCTTGGGATAGCGATACATGATATTGGTTCCACGCTTGAATCGCATGAGTCCCGACGACCAGGTGCCGATGAGTAAGTCGCCGTTCTGGTCTTCAACGATGGCTTTCACGCTGTATCTGGAAATCTTCTGCTTGTGTCCGTTTTCATCAATAAGCCATGTGTTCTGGGGGGTGTATGTATGGAAGCGCTCCGTCTTTGGATTGAAATATGAGAGTCCTCCGTCTGTTCCTACCCAAAGCGTTCCGTCTTTGCTTACGTAGAGGGTATAGATGATGCGTTGGGATTCTTCGGGCAGGAAGAAACTCTTGAATTTTCCGGTACGCTTGTTCATCCTCACCAATCCGTTTCTCGTACCCAGCCAGAGGTTGTCCTGATGGTCTTCGGCTATGGAGCGGATGGTATTGTTGGGCAGGATGCCTGGCTGGTAGGCACTCGACTTATAGGTTTTGGCCACGTATCCGTCGTAGGATTTCACGCCGGCATTGGTTCCTACCCACATGATGCCGTTGCTTGCAAAGAACATGCAGCTCACCTCTTCGGTGGGTGCAATCGGGATGGGCGGAAGGTAACGATATGGGAAGTTTTGTGCTTTTACCGAGGCGGCAAAGCATATCAGACAGACGAGGATGCGTAATATGGCAGATTTCATGTCTATTATTTATTGTTAGTTAAATTCCAAAATTCGTTGCAAAGGTATAAAGAATCTGCCAAAAAAGTGCCTAAAATGCAGTTTTTAACGATTTGAATCCTTATTTTACCGAATTCTGCCCTATAAAGTAGGCTTAAATCTCTAATTTTGCACCCAGCAACGAACAGTTAGAGTATTACAAACTTAATAATAAATTCAACGCAAATGAATAAACTATTCACATTACTGATGTTGTGGATGCTGTCTTGTCTGCCTTCATTGGCTCAAGCTCCGATGGACGGCGGTGTATGGAAAGACAATACCGGCAAGCATATCAATGCGCATGGTGGCAACATCTTCAATTACAAAGGTACCTACTATTGGTATGGCGAGAGCCGTTCGGCTGATGGCAAACCTTACAGCTCATTGGGTGTAAGCTGCTTCACCTCGAAGGATCTCAAGAAATGGACCAATCATGGCTTGGTACTTCCTGTAACAGATGAGCCAGGCAGCGACATCGAAGGTGGTTGCATCATCGAGCGCCCTAAGGTTCTCTACAATAAGAAGACCAAGAAGTTCGTCATGTGGTTCCATCTCGAATTGAAGGGTAGGGGCTATGGTGCTGCCCGCTATAGCGTGGCAACCAGCGATACTCCTTTCGGACCTTTCAAGTTCATTCGCTCAGGTAGAGTGAATCCAGGAATCTATCCTGTGGGATTCTCAAAACCAGATACCACCGACCTCAAGCATCAGCTTCTATTCCCAGAACTGAAGGCATGGTGGACTCCAGAATGGCGCAAGCAGATAGAGCGCGGCATGTTCTGGATGAGAGACTTTGAGGGAGGACAGATGTCGAGAGACATGACAATTTTCATCGATGATGATGGTAAAGCATACCACATCTATTCATCAGAGGATAACTTAACGCTCCAAATCGCACAATTGACGGATGACTACATGCAGCACAACGGAAGCTATGTTCGTGTTGCGGCTGGTGGCCAGAACGAGGCTCCAACCATCTTCAAGCAGGATGGTACCTACTGGATGATTACCAGCGGATGTACCGGTTGGGCTCCAAATGCAGCCCGTATGTTCAAGGCGAAGAATATCTATGGTCCTTGGGAACAGTTGGCAAACCCTTGCCGCGGCGAGGGTGCCAACAAAACCTTCGGTGGACAGGGTACCTTTATCTATAAGGTGGAAACTGCCGCACAGAAGAAGATGTTCCAGGGTGCCGACTATGTGTTCATGGCAGATATTTGGAATCCAAAGCAATTAAGTGACAGTCGGCATCTCTGGGTGCCTATTTCTTGGGAAAATGGTGCTCCAGTGTTGAAAAAACAATAAAAAATACGGTCGCTCTGCTTGTTTCTAACTATTTTTGATTATATTTGCAAAATATTTGCAAACACTCATTAAATGTTGGCATCTATGTGCCACCAAATGTAAACAGAACAAACAAAACAACAAACATTAAACAACAAACAACAACTGTCTATGAATTATATATATAGAACGATCATCATGGTAGTCTTGGCTGTGGCTCCTTTCATGGGAGTAAATGCCAAGAAGAAAGTAATGCAGCAGAGCGACCGCCAATATTGGTGCTCGCTGGCCTACAAGATGGCTCAGCCAGTGCTCGAAAACATGGCTAAGGGCGAGTTGCAGAAGAACATGCAGACTGAGTTCAGTCCTAGCTTCGACAACCGCAACAAGAAGGTGCTCTATATGGAGTGCTTCGGCAGACTGATGGCAGGTGTGGCTCCATGGCTCACCCTTCCGGATGATGCCACAGCCGAGGGCAAGCAGCGCAAGCAGCTCCGCGAGTGGGCCTTGGCTTCCTACAAGAATGCCGTTGACCCTCAGAATCCAGACTATCTCTGCTGGGGTATCGGTGGTCAGAACCTGGTAGATGCAGCCTACATCGCCGAGAGTTTCCTCCGTGCTTACGATACACTCTGGAAGCCATTGGACGAGGTAACCAAGAAGCGCTATCTCGCAGAGTTTGCCAAACTTCGCCACATCGATCCTCCTTATACCAACTGGCTTCTCTTCTCTTCAACCATCGAGAGCTTCATGGCAAAGGCGGGTGGCGATTTCGATGAATATCGCGTTAACTCAGCTTGCCGCAAGGTAGAGGAGTGGTATGTGGGTGATGGCTGGTATGCCGATGGTCCCGTATTCGCCTTCGATTACTACAGCAGCTATGTGTTCCATCCTATGTATCTGGAAACACTGCAGGCTATGGTAGATGCCAAGGTGAATTCCCGTCTTGACTATCAGAAGTACTACGACCGAGAACTGAAGCGCTGCCAGAAGTACAGCATCATTCTCGAAAGATTCATTTCGCCAGAGGGTACTTTCCCTGCATTCGGAAGAAGTATTCCTTACCGTATGGCAACCATGCAGCCGCTTGCCCTGATGGCATGGTATCAGAAGTTGCCTAAGGATTTGAGCAATGGTCAGGTGCGTGCAGCATTGACCAAGGTGCTCCATCGCATGTTCGACCAGGAGAACAACTTCAATGAGAAGGGTTATCTCTCTATCGGTTTCTGCGGCAGCAGCCAGAAGAACGTTGCCGACTGGTACACCAACAACGGTTCGCTCTACATGACTACCCTTGCCTTCATGCCTCTCGGTTTGCCTGCCGACCATCCATTCTGGACAGATGCAGCACAGCCTTGGACTCAGGTGAAGGCATGGAACAATCAGCAGTTCCCTAAGGATCATCACTGGAAGGACGAGATTGTTACCAAGGACAAGTGGTAATTTTTTTTAGTTAAGAGTTTATAGTTAAGAGTTTATAGGTTATCATGCGCAAGATATTGATGATGTTGGCGGCTGCAGCCCTGGCTTTGCCTCTGAGTGCAGCACAGCCAGCCAAGAAGACCGCCAAGGTCAAGAAACAGAATAAGAAGGAAGTGAAGGCTTCCAAAAAGTGGGACCACGAACAGGTGGTAGCACTCATCACAAAGGTGAATAACTACTGGCAGGCCAACAACAAGCCTGAGGTGCGTGCCTTCTGGGATAATGCCGCTTATCATACCGGCAACATGGAGGTATATAAGATGCTGAAGGACCAGAAGATGCTCGACTACTCCATCCGTTGGGCAGAACACAATGACTGGAGTGGTGCTACAGAGGCTAATCCAGCCAAGTGGAAGTACAAGCCATACGGCGAGGGCAAGCTGCACGTACTCTTCGGCGACTGGCAGATCTGCTTCCAGACCTACATCGACCTCTATAACATCGAGGCTGCCAAGGGCAATGCCGCTGCATCAGAATACATGGTGAAGCGTGCCAAGGAAGTGATGCACTATGAGGCTTATTCTCAGCCAACAGACTACTGGTGGTGGAGCGATGCCCTCTACATGGTGATGCCAGTGATGACCAAGATGTATAAGCTGACCGGTGATACCAAGTATCTCGACAAGCTTTACGACAACCTCCTCACCACCGACGAGATTATGCTCGACAAGGAGACCAATCTCTACTTCCGTGATGGCAAGTACGTTTATCCAAAGCACAAGAGTGCCAACGGAAAGAAAGACTTCTGGGCACGTGGTGATGGCTGGGTTCTCGCAGGCTTGGCAAAGGTGCTGCAGGATATGCCGAAGGACTACAAGCACTATCAGTTCTTTGTAGATAAGTTCCTGAAGTTGGCGAAGGCTGTGGCTGAGATTCAGCAGCCAGAGGGCTACTGGACCCGTTCGATGATGGATCCTGAACATGCACCAGGACCGGAGACCAGCGGTACAGCCTTCTTCACCTACGGTATGCTTTGGGGCGTAAACAATGGTTATCTCAACAAGAAAGAATATAAGAAGGTGATAGACCGAGCGTGGACTTACCTGACAGAGACAGCCGTTCAGGCAGATGGCAAGGTGGGCTATGTGCAGCCTATCGGCGAGCGAGCTATCCCAGGACAGACCGTGGATGCCAATTCACAGGCAAACTTCGGTGTGGGAGCCATGCTTCTCACCGCATGTGAATATGACAAATATTTAAATTCAAAATAAAGAGAAATGAATAAAAGACTGTTCGTTACATTAAGTATGGCAGGCTTGGCAATGGTGGCTTTTGGTGCTAAGAAACCGAAGGCCGCCATTAAGCCGTTAAATAAGACGGTAGCCATTCAGCAGCCTACTTTCACAGAGTGGCACGACCTTCAAGTGAATGAAATCAATCGTTTGCCTTTGCACACCTTGCATTTCGCTTACGATCCTAATGATTTCCCTGGAACGGGTGCTGAGTATCTTGACAAGAAGCAGAGTATGAACTACATGTCGCTCGACGGCACATGGAAGTTCAACTGGGTAGCCAACGCTGATGAGCGCCCTACAGACTTCTACAAGACAGACCTTGACGATTCAAAGTGGAAGAACATCCAGATGCCAGGCAACTGGGAGATGCTGGGCTATGGTCAGCCGGAGTATGTGAACGTGGGCTTCGCTTGGCGTGGTCACTTCAACCAGCAGCCACCTGCTGTTCCTACCAAGGACAACCATGTAGGTTCCTATCGTCGTGAAATCAATATCCCAGCCAACTGGGATAGAAAGCGCGTCATCGCTCACTTCGGTAGTGTAACTTCCAATATCTATCTTTATGTAAACGGACAGTTTGCCGGTTATGCTGAGGATAGCAAGGTAGCCGCAGAGTTTGATATCACTCCATTCCTGAAGAAGGGCAAGAACCTCATCGCCTTCCAGTCTTTCCGCTGGTGCGATGGTTCCTGGTGTGAGGATCAGGACTTCTGGCGACTGAGCGGTCCGGCTCGTGAGAACTATCTCTATGCCCGCTCTAAGGATCATCGTCTGCTTGATGTTCGTGTAGAGACTGAGTTGAAGAACAACTATAAGGATGGTGCACTCAACATCACAGCGAAGTTGCAGGGCAACACCTTGGCTTACTTCGGTCTTTACGACCCAGATGGCAAGGAGGTTATCGTAACCGGTACAGATAACGTAAAGAATGGTGTGGCTAAGTATCAGCTCCGTGTGAAGAACGTTCGCAAGTGGAGTGCTGAGACTCCTAACCTCTATACCCTGGTAGTATCTCCTATCCAGAATGGTGGCATGTATTCACCTTACGAGATTATCCAGGTAAAGGTGGGCTTCCGCAAGGTGGAAATCAAGAACAAGCAGCTCTTGGTGAACGGTCAGCCTGTTCTCCTGAAGGGTGCCAACCGTCATGAGATGGATCCGGATGAAGGCTATAACGTAAGCGAGCAGCGCATGATTCAGGACATCATGATGATGAAGCGCCTGAACATCAATGCCGTTCGTACCTGCCACTATCCAGACGATCCACGCTGGTACGACCTCTGCGACAAGTATGGTCTCTATGTGGTTGCCGAGGCTAACCAGGAGAGTCATGGTTTCCAGTATGGCGATGATGCTGCAGCCAAGAAGCCTGAGTTTGCCAAGCAGATTCTGGAGCGCAACCAGCACAATGTGTCTATGTTCTTCAACCATCCATCTATCATCACATGGAGTTTGGGTAACGAGACCGTGATGGGCGACAACTTCATTCAGGCATACAAGTGGGTAAAGAGCCAGGACAAGACCCGTCCTGTTCAGTATGAGCAGGCTCGCCGTGGCGAGGGTACCGATATCTTCTGCCCTATGTATTATCCTGTAAGTGCCTGCGAGAAGTATGCCAAGGATCCTAACAGTCCTATGCCTCTCATCCAGTGTGAGTACAACCATACCATGGGTAACTCGGGTGGTAACCTGAGCGATTACTGGGATCTGGTACGCAAGTATCCTATCTTCCAGGGTGGTTTCGACTGGGATTTCGTTGACCAGGCATTGCACCGCAAGATTGTGAAGCCTATGAGCATCTTGCCTTACAGACTGAACAACGAGGAACTTCGCAAGATTGAATATACATACGGTGGTGATTACAATAAGTATGATCCTAGCGATAATAACTTCAACTGTAATGGTATCATCGGTCCAGACCGCCAGATGAATCCTCATGCTTACGAAGTGGCTTATCAGTATCAGAATATCTGGGCAAAGATGGTAAGTGCTGAAACAGGACAGGTGAATGTATATAATGAGAACTTCTTCCGCGACTTGAGCAATTATGCCTTGGCTTGGAGCCTGGAAGAGGATGGCGTAGAGACTCAGAATGGTACCATCGCCGACCTTGATGTTCCTGCACAGCAGACCAGAACTTACACCATTCCTTACGATAGAAGTAAGATTACCGGTAAGGAGGTATTCCTCAACATTGACTTCCGTCTGAAGAATTCAGAGCCATTGATGACTGCTGGCCAGATTGTTGCTTATGCACAGTTACCTGTGGTTACCAAGCAGGCTTGCGAGGGTAACTGCAGCAAGATGCTGGCTGAGGGTCATGGCAAGAAGAAGATGAAGCTTGCTGCCAAGAAGAACAATGTGGTAGCTGTAACAACACCAAACCTCACCTTCAAGCTCGACCGTTCTACCGGTCTCATCTCTGAGTATGCTTACAACGGCAAGTCAATGCTCGGCGAGGGTGGTACCTTGAAGCCAAACTTCTGGCGTGCTCCTACCGACAACGATATGGGTGCAGGCCTTCAGAAGAAGTTCAAGGTATGGAAGAACCCTCAGATGAACCTGAAGAATATCGACGTGAAGAAAGATAAGAAGACCAACACCGTAACCATCGTCACATCATTCGATATGCCGGAGGTTCAGGGACAGATGGACATCACTTACCTCGTATTTGCCAATACAGGTGCAGTGAAGGTAACAGAAGACTTCAAGGCAACAGAAGGTGCCAAGGTGAGCGATATGTTCCGCTTCGGTATGCTGCTGCAGATGCCATACAGCATGGAGAAGAGCACCTACTACGGTCGCGGTCCTATTGAGAACTACTCCGACCGCAAGGACTGCATGCGCATCGCCATCTACAATGATGATGCCGACAACCAGTACTTCCCATACATCCGTCCACAGGAGAGTGGAACCAAGAGCGACATCCGCTGGTGGAAGCAGACCGATGCCACAGGCTTGGGCTTGCAGGTGAAGAGCTGCGCTCCATTCTATGCCAGCGCTCTCCACTTCGATACCGAGGAACTTGACGACGGCGATGAGAAGGAACAGCGTCACAGCTTCGACCTGAAGAAGTCTAAGTTCACCAATCTCTTCCTCGATGCAGCCCACATGGGTGTAGGCGGTGAGAACTCTTGGGGTGCTTGGCCATTGGAGAAGTATCGCGTACATTATGGAAACAAGACCTTCAACTTTGTGCTGATTCCTCAGACAAAATAGTAGAAAAACAGGCATTTGGACAAAAATCCAATATATTTAAACAGAAAATCCACCTCATTTGGGGTGGATTTTTTGTATCTTTGCAACCGTAAATCTATATATGATAAACGTATCAATATAGAAAAGAAAATTTCAACCTAAAAAAGACAATAACGAACAATATGAGAAAAGCTAAGTTTTTTGCAGCAGTGTTGATGGCGATGTCTTCTCTTGGAGCATTCGCACAGCATCAGTTTATGGTTCAGGCCAACAAGCCTGGAGTAGAAATCCAGCCTACCATGTATGGTATCTTCTTTGAGGATATCAACTTCGGTGCCGATGGTGGTCTCTATGCAGAGATGGTGGAGAACCGTTCTTTCGAGTTCCCACAGCGCCTGATGGGATGGAATACATTCGGAAATGTAACCCTCAGCGACGTGAAGCCTGCCTTCGACCGCAATCCTCATTATGTAACTCTCGAGAGTGCTGGTGCTCGTGAGAAGCAGACCGGTTTGGAGAACCGCGGTTTCTTCGGCATGGGTTTGAAGAAGGATATGAAGTACGATTTCTCTGTATATGGCCGTCTTCATCTCATCGATGGCAAGCAGGCTAAGATTCGCGTAGAGTTGGTTAACTCTAAGAATGATGTCATTGCCAAGAAGAGCATCACCATTACCAATAATAAATGGCAGAAGCATACCGCTTCGCTGACTTCTCCTCAGACAGATGCCAAGGGCTTGATGCGTGTTTATCTGGAGAAAGGTTCTGAGAGCGTGGATCTCGATCACATCTCTCTTTTCCCATCAGACAACTGGAATGGCCTTCGTGCCGACCTCGTTCAGGATCTTGCCGACTTGAAGCCAGGCATCTTCCGTTTCCCTGGCGGATGTATCGTAGAGGGTACCGACCTCGACACCCGTTATGAGTGGAAGAACAGTGTAGGTGCTCCAGAAAACCGTCCTCTGAATGAGAACCGCTGGAGAGATACCTTCCCACATCGCCTTTTCCCTAACTATTATCAGTCATTGGGCTTGGGCTTCTATGAGTACTTCCTCCTTTCTGAGAAGATTGGTGCAGAGCCATTGCCAATTCTTTCTGTAGGTTTGGCTTGCCAGTATCAGAACAGTGATAAGGATCCTAATGCGCATGTAGCAGTTAAGGATTTGCAGAGCTATATCGACGATGCACTCGACCTCATCGAGTTTGCCAATGGTCCAGTCACCTCTAAGTGGGGTAAGCTCCGTGCCGATATGGGTCATCCAGCACCATTCAACCTGAAGCAGATTGGTATCGGTAACGAGCAGTGGGGTCCTATGTATCCAGAGCGTCTGCAGAAGTTCATGGAGCAGATTCATGCCAAGTATCCAAAGATCAAGATCTGCGGTTCATCAGGTCCATCTGCTGATGGCAAGGATTTCGACTACGGTTGGGAGCAGATGCGCAAGTTGGGCGTAGATATGGTTGATGAGCATTACTACAAGAGCCCTGAGTGGTTCCGCAGCAATGCCAACCGTTACGACAACTACGACCGCAAGGGTCCTAAGGTATTTGCCGGTGAGTATGCTGCCCATGCCAAGAACGATCCTAACTCTTGGGAGGCTGCGCTTTCTGAGGCTGCCTTCATGACGGGTCTTGAGCGCAATGCCGATGTAGTTTATCAGGCTACCTATGCACCTCTCTTCGCTCATGTAGAGGGATGGCAGTGGCGTCCAGACCTCATCTGGTTTGATAATCTTTCTTCTGTCCGTTCTGCCAACTATTATGTTCAGCAGCTTTACGGCGAGAACAAGGGTACCAATGTGTTGAAGCTTACCGAGAACGGCAAGGCTGTGGCTGGCGAGAAGGGTCTCTATGCCTCTGCTTGTTTCGACAAGGCTACCAAGAGCTACATCGTGAAGATTGCCAACACCTCTAACGAGGAGAAAGAAATCAACGTTACCTTCAATGGCATCAAGAAGCTGAACCCTGGTAAGGTAACCGTTCTCCATGCCGACAATATCCAGGCAGAGAACAAGATTGACAACAAGAACGTGGTTGTTCCTGTGGTATCGGATGCTCAGGCAAACGGCAATGTCTTGAATGTGAAGATGAAGCCAAACAGCTTCGTGGTATATCGATTCTAATAGATTCGTTCTTTTTATATAAAAGACTGTTTTAAGTAGACAAATAAAGGTTATTAAGGTACGAGATTTAATGGATAATGAAGATCCCTTGCAGCAGAAATGTTGCAAGGGATTGTTTTTTTGTTTTTTTTTAATGCCAATGAATGAATAAATAACAAAATATTTGCCCTTTCTACTTTTTTTTATTAAATTTGCACACGTAAAGAGTTAACTATAAAATAATTGAATAAAAATAGGAAGTGATATGAGATTAAGAAATCTTATCTTGATGGTTCTTGCTGTGATGTGTACATCCCAGGTGATGGCGCAGAGTAAACGTAATGTGCGTAAGCGCCCTGCTAAACGTACCGTCGTTAATAACACCAAGAAACCAGTTGACAAAACTAAGGACGCAAAGTTGCCTGTAGATTCTCAGGCTGTGGCTCCTGCTGCTCAAACTACGGCTGTTCCTGCTGCGGCTGTTCCTGCTGCGGCAGCACCTGCTGGCTCTACAGCAACACCTGCTGCTGCTCCTGCGGCAACAACTCCGGCAACCGCTGCAGCAGCTGCAGCAACGACACCAGCAACTCCTGCCAATGCAGCTGGTGAGGCTTCATTGTTGCCACCGCCAGCTCCTGCTGTTCCTCAGGACCGTGTGGACACCATCTACTACAACAAGAATTGGAAGGTGATTACCAACAAGGCTTTCGCCAGCTATTATCGCTATGCTCTCTATCCAGCGAACCCAACCATGGCTAAGGAGTTCAAGACCTATTATATTGATGGTGCCTTGCAGAGTGAGGGCAGTTTCCTGGAACTCGACAAGAATGATGATGCCAACAGTAAGTTTACCGATACTTACATCTCTTATTACAAGGATGGCAATGTAGAGGAGAAGAAGACCTTTGTGGATGGCAAGCTGAACGGTGAATATTCCATCTATTTCAATAATGGCAACATCAATAAGCACTTCCTGATGAGCGAAGGCCGACGTGATGGACTTTCTGCCACTTTCACCGAGGATGGAAAGATCTGTACCCTCACCCCATACGTTTCCGACCAGCCGGATGGCTACTATGTGGTGGTTGACATCGATGGCAACTACTCCAAGTATTCGCTTGCCGACAAGCAGCCAGTGCTTGAAACTCCAAGTCCTTCGGAAATCGTTACGGAGTATAAGAACGGCGTGGCTTGGCCTTACTATAATAAGAATGGTCTTATCGTGGGTGCCAGCAACACCATAGTGGAAGACATCGGCGGTTATCGCCAGATTGGTCTGTTCCTCGTAAACAAGAGTATGATTAATCTCGACCTCGACCCTAGTCAGATAGAGATTTATTCCATCAAGAAGGACAAACGCAAGGAATTCGAGAAGATTTCTGCCCAGGAGTACAATGACAAGATCGAGAAATATGTGCGCCGCAATTCCATGATGCCGGCTGCCCGCAATAGCAATGTGAATACCAACCTGGGTGCCCAGTTCTCTAACTCTTCCAATACGGTGAAGGATTTCCAGGCCCGCATCTGCCGCATGCGCAAGCTGGATGATGGAACCCGCATGAAGTATGCCGAGAAGGAACCTACTAATTTGGGCTATCTGGAACGTACTACCATCCATCCGGGTGAGGTTGTCTATGGCTATATCTATACCGACGACCGCAAGGGAGTGGATCTCTTCGTAAAGGTGAAGATCAACGGTATCGACTACTTGTTTGAATGGGACGATAGTAAGAAGTAATCAGATACAATCAGATACAATCAGATATAGTCAGATACAATCAGATACAATCAGACCTAATCAGATGAAAACAAAGAAAATGATCAACTGCTTAATCAAGAGGTGCTCCTGTTTCGTAATGGGAGCACTTCTCGTTGCTGCCTGCCAGCGGCCAGCCGGTTCGGCAGAATCCGACGAGTATCGGGAGGCGTTGCGGAAGGTGGATGATTCCATTGCTGCACAGTCGCCACTGGCTCGCAAGTTGGTAGAACAGGGCTTGAAGGAGGCTGAGGACAGCTTTGCCTTCTATGAGTACTATTCCCGAATGGGCAAGTACTTCTGCCTGTCGTCAACACCCGATTCCATGGTTCCTTATATAGATAAGGTAATCCAGTTTGCCAAGCAGCAGCCCGAGTCGCCTCGCCGCAACAGTCTGCTTGCCTTTGCCTACAACACGCAGGCTGCCAACTACCACAACTTCCATAAGAAAGGAGATGAGGCGCTGGCACTCTATCTGGAAACCTATCGCCTGTCGCTGGCCAGCGATACCAAGGACCAGTCGCCTATGATATGTGCCAATGTGGGAGATGCCTATATTGCCCAGAACCAGTTGCCCGAGGCTGCCCAGTGGTATCGCCGTGCGCTGTTTCTGGTTGACTCGCTCAATTTGCCGAAGAAAGAAAATATCACCCTCTATCTGGGATTGGCTACCATCTACTTGCAACTCAACGATTTTGATACGTCGCTTCAGTATTATCAGCAGACTGAGAAGTATTTCAATCAGATGTCTGTAGCGATGCAAGCCTATTATTTGAACAACTACGGAAATTATTATTATTATTCTAAGGACTACAAGAATTCCCTTCGATTGTTTTTGCGCCTCAAGGATTTGCTGGAAAAGCGTGGCAAAACGGAGACCTTCGATATGTATCTCTGTAAACTCAATATGGCTGATGTCTATCTCAATCTGGACCAGTTGGCTGAGTCGGAGAAATATCTCGATGAGGTAGAGCCTTATATGCGTAAGAATGCAGACGACGTAGCGGTTTACTATTGTCACACCATCCGCATCGGACTGGCTGTGAAGAAGCATGATATGCAGGCAGTTTCCCGCATTCTGGATTCCGAGAAGAATATGCCTGTGATGCCCTTTTCCATGCGTCAGATTCGCAATCATTATCTCAGATTGTACTACAGGGCAATGGGAGATTACCGCCAGGCATACGAAAACCTGCGTGAAGATATGCAGCAGAACGATTCCCTGGAACACCGCCGCATCAACATGCGGGCATCCGAGGTGATGGAGCGATTCACACGAGATACCCTCAAGCTTCACCACGACCTGGCGATGGAGCATAAGAATGTGGAACTGCAGGAGGTGAAGATGTTTGCCATCGCTGCTGTTGCTGCCGTCTTGCTGATTATCATGTTCTTCATCATGAAGACGATTCAGAACCGTCGGCGCATGGAGACCAATAAGTTGCGTATCATGCAGCTCAGAATGGAGGCTGTGCGCAACCGCATCTCTCCTCATTTCGTCTTCAATGTGCTGAATAATAAGATTGTGCATTCGGGCAATGCCGAGGCGGATGAACTGATGCGCCTGTCGAAGCTGATTCGTGCCAACCTCGATATGTCGTGCCGACTGGATGTGAGCCTGGCTGAGGAGTTGGACTTCGTGAAGCAGTATGTGGAGGTAGAAAGACCTCTGGTAGATGGCAACTTCGAGTTCAAGCTTGAGGTGGCTCCGGATATCGACCTCGACAAGGTGCATGTGCCTTCCATGTTTGTACAGATATTGGTGGAGAATGCCCTGGTTCACGGATTGAGAGGATGGGAAGGCGAAAAGCGACTGCAGGTAAAGGTAGAACGCAGGCAGAAAGGCATGACATCCATCTCCGTCATCGACAACGGACCGGGTTTCGATATCCGAAGCACGGGTAAGAAGCGGACTGGACTGACGGTGCTCAGTCAGACCATTGCGATGATTAACGAGCGCAATCGCAGCAAGATGACCTTCTCTATGCGTAACCTCAAGGGTGAAGACGGAAAGGTGCTGGGCTGCGAATCCAGTTTCTGTATACCAGACGAGATTAATTTATCTATATAATATAATAAGATGTAAACTAAGGGGAATATGAAAATAGTTATTGTAGACGATGACAAGCAGGCGGCTTACGATTTGGAGGCTCGCCTGCTGAAGAGTTATAAGATTGAGGTGGCTGGTGTCGCCTTGAACGGTTTGGACGGATTGGCACTGGTCAACAAGCATCGTCCTGATGTGTTGTTTCTCGATGTGCAGTTGCCTGATATTTCAGGCTTGGATTTCCTTGACCGTATTGATGATTTTACGGATGGCGACTGTCGTGTGGTGATGTATACGGCATACGACAAGTTTGTCCTGCCTGCCTTTCGCAAGAAAGCCTTCGATGTGCTGCTCAAGCCGATAGACAATAAGGACTTGGCGCTGATTATGTGCCGACTGGAAGAGGCGGGCATCGAGAGCCTTCCATCCTCAGCCCGGGGCGTATCGCTTGACGAAAACGGCTTGAGCATCCAGAATCCGAAGGATGATAAGTTCCTGCTCTATACCAACAGCACAGACTTCAAACTGGTTGACAAGCGAGACATCGGTGTATTCAAGTATAATCACGAAGGTCGCTGCTGGGAGGTAGTGGTGGCAGGTGTTCCTGCTCCTGTCCGCCTGAAGCGCAATGTAAAGAGCGAGTCGCTGGCTGGTCTCGACAAGCAGTTTGTGCAGGTCAACCAGAAGTACATCATCAATATGGACTATCTGATAGAGGTGGTCGACAATGTCTGCCATTTCTATCCGCCGTTCGACAACATCGATTATGTGAAGGTGGGCCGCTTCTTTCGCAAGAAGTTTATCGAGCGTTTTTGCAGCCTGTAAATGCATATTTCCCCCTCGGATACCAACATATTGTATGAAAAAGGCCGGAAAAGTTTGAATTATGCATAAAAAAACGTCCAAGATGGTAGCAGTTAGCCAATTATTTCGTAACTTTGCACCCGCAAACTTATAAAAATAATAAAAGAAGAATGGCTAATTTGAGATTTGAGGTTGTAGCCGAGGCCTTTAAGAAAAGACCTGTAGAGGTGAAGACTCCCAAGGTGCGCCCTTCGGAGTACTTCGCCAAGTATGTATTCAACCGCCAGAAGATGTACAAGTATCTGCCATCTGATGTGTACGAGAAACTCATCGATGTGATAGATAACGGCAGTCGTCTGGACCGTTCCATCGCTGATGCCGTGGCTGCCGGCATGAAGCTCTGGGCTGAGGAAAACGGGGTAACGCATTATACGCACTGGTTCCAGCCATTGACCGAGGGCACTGCCGAGAAGCACGATGCCTTTGTGGAGCACGACGGAAAGGGTGGTATGATTGAGGAGTTCTCAGGCAAGCTGCTGGTGCAGCAGGAGCCTGATGCCAGCTCGTTCCCTAATGGTGGTATCCGCAACACCTTCGAGGCTCGTGGCTATTCTGCATGGGATCCTACATCGCCTGTGTTCATCATCGACGATACCCTCTGTATCCCTACCATCTTTATTTCTTATACCGGTGAGGCTTTGGACTACAAGGCTCCATTGCTCCGCTCGCTCCATACCCTGAGTGAGGCGGCTACCGAGGTGTGCCACTATTTCTATCCACAGGTTAAGAAGGTGCAGACCAATCTCGGTTGGGAGCAGGAGTATTTCCTGGTAGATGAAAGCCTTTACTCGGCACGTCCCGACCTGATGCTCACGGGCCGTACCCTGATGGGACACGACTCGGCAAAGAACCAGCAGATGGACGACCATTATTTCGGAACCATCCCAGAGCGTGTGCAGGCTTTCATGAAGGATCTGGAAATCCAGGCACTCGAACTCGGCATCCCTTGCAAGACCCGCCATAACGAGGTGGCTCCAAACCAGTTTGAGTTGGCACCTATCTTCGAGGAATGCAATCTTGCCGTTGACCATAACATGCTCCTCATGAGTTTGATGAAGCGTGTGGCACATAAGCATGGTTTCCGTGTTCTCTTGCACGAGAAGCCATTCGCTGGCGTCAACGGTTCGGGTAAGCACAACAACTGGAGCCTCTGCACCGATACTGGTGTACTGCTGCATGCAGCAGGCAAGACTCCGGAGGATAACCTTCGCTTCGTAGTCTTCATCGTAGAGACCCTGATGGGTGTTTATAAGCACAATGGACTGTTGAAGGCTTCTATCATGAGTGCTACCAATGCGCATCGACTTGGAGCCAATGAGGCACCTCCAGCCATCATCTCCTCATTCCTGGGCAAGCAGCTCACCGATTTGCTCGACCATATCGAGAAGGCTGATAAGGAAGAACTCTTCGCCCTTGCCGGCAAGAAGGGTATGGAGCTGGATATCCCTGAGATTCCGGAGCTGATGATTGATAACACCGACCGCAACCGTACCTCTCCATTCGCCTTCACCGGCAACCGTTTCGAGTTCCGTGCCGTAGGTTCAGAGGCCAACTGCGCATCTTCTCTCATCGTATTGAATGCAGCCGTAGCTGAGGCGCTCGAAGACTTCAAGGCTCGTGTAGATGCCTTGATAGCCAAGGGCGAGGACCAGACATCGGCTATCATCGACATCGTAAGAGAGGATATCAAGACTTGCAAGCCTATCCGCTTCGATGGCAATGGCTATTCTGATGAGTGGAAGGAAGAGGCTCAGAAGCGTGGCTTGGACTGCGAGGCATCCTGCCCAGTGGTCTTCGACCGTTATCTGGACAAGGAGAGCATCGAGATGTTTGCCAAGACCAATGTGATGAGCGAGAGCGAGCTGAAGGCGCGTAACGAGGTGAAGTGGGAGACTTATACCAAGAAGATTCAGATAGAGGCTCGTGTGATGGGCGACCTGACCATGAACCACATCATCCCTGTGGCTACCCACTATCAGAGCCGTCTGGCGAAGAACGTAGAGGGCATGATCCACATTTTCGGTGGCGAGGAAGGCAAGAAGTTGACAGCCCGCAACGTGAAGATTATCCGTGAGATTGCCGAGCGCACCGAGTCGATAGAGCGTGGTGTTGAGGCATTGGTGGATGCCCGCAAGGTGGCGAACAAGATAGAGAGCGAGCGCGAAAAGGCTGTAGCCTATCATGACACGGTGGCTCCGAAGATGGAGGAAATCCGTTATCAGATAGACAAGCTCGAGCTTCTCGTAGCTGATGAACTTTGGACCTTGCCAAAGTATCGTGAGCTGCTGTTCATCAGATAATATTTCCAGGATTAGGAATTGAGATAATAAAAAAGAGTGCATTGTGTATAGCGATGCACTCTTTTTTTATATCTCATCTGTTTTTTTCTTTGTTTCTGATTGCTTTCTCAAAAATAATGCTTATATTTGCAGTTGTATTTATAAATACTCTATGGTTATGATAGAAAATAAATCTAAGATATTGCAGCCAAATGGAATCAAAGAGATACCCTATGGGGTATCTGATTTCACCGTCATGAGGGATGAAAACCTTTATTATGTAGATAAGTCGATGTACATACCTACATTGGAGAATGAAGGGCGCTTTTTGTTCTTCATTCGACCTCGTCGTTTTGGTAAAAGTCTGTTTATCAGCATGCTTAAGTCTTATTATGACTGCAATACAACTCCTGAGCAATTCAATAGATGGTTTGGAGATTTGTGGATAGGACAGCATCCTACCCGTTGGCAAGGTAAGTATCAGATACTTCACCTTGATTTTTCGAGTGTTGGTGGAAAAATAGAGGATGTCGAAGTAGAGTTCGACCGGTATTGCCGTGTAAAGTTTGATAGCTTTGTGGATATCTATCGCGATCATTATTCACCGGAGTTCATTCAGAAGGTGTATGAGGCGCCGAATGCCAACACGAAACTTATCTTAATCAATGACGAATCTCAGAAGTTGGGACTCCAGAATTATCTGATCATTGATGAGTATGATAACTTTACGAATACGATTCTCAATGAGAAGGGAGAAGATGTGTATCATGCCATCACCCATGCCGATGGATTTTATCGTGATGTATTCAAGAAGTTTAAGGGTACGTTTACCCGTATTTTCATGACGGGTGTAAGTCCGGTGACTCTTGATGATGTGACTAGTGGCTTTAATATTGGCTGGCACATCTCTACCAAGAAGGCTTTCAATCAAATGCTTGGCTTTTCTCAGGAAGATGTACGTAAGATGTTCACCTATTTTAAGAGTATGGGCAAGTTGCCTGCCGATTGCGACATTGAGTGGATGATTAATGATATGAAGCCCTGGTATGATAACTATTGTTTTGCCGAGGGGGCTTTGAATACACAAAGCAAGGTATTCAATTGCGACATGGTGGTTTATTATCTTCGTAATTATATAAACGAGGGAAAGGCACCCAAGGAAATGATTGATCGTAACACTAGGACCGACTATAGCAAGATGAAGAAACTCATTCAGCTTGACAAGCTTGATGGCAATCGCAAGAGTATCATTAAGACGATAGCCGAAACGGGTGAAATCGTAGCTCACTTAGAGGAGAGTTTTTCAGCCTACCAGTTGACGGACCCGAATATATTTCCAAGTCTGTTGTTCTATTATGGCA
>ERZ772831.1471-NODE-1471-length-22143-cov-4.458620_pt1 | contig 22143 bp, 15 predicted proteins | sample MGYA00580858_ERZ772831 | MGnify/ENA primary metagenome ERZ772831 (study PRJEB29015, sample SAMEA2737694) | human gut metagenome | biome: human gut; feature: human-associated habitat; material: faeces | place: China | collected 2012 ... | reverse complement strand
CGACCTCTCGGCGATCGCTTCGCGGTTGAAGGCGGGCGCGGTGCTCGATTTCGCCGAGGCGACCTATGAAGCCGCGGAGTTCCCGACGGTCTTCTCGCGCAAGACGACGCTGCGGGAGATTTCGCTGCCCTGCAATATCCTGACGATGCCCTCGACGGGCACCTATGCGACAGCGTTCTACGGTTGTACGGGATTGGAGACGGTCGCATTGCCCGGCGGGTTGACCGAGATCGCGGCGCGGGCGTTCTCGGGCTGCTCCAAACTTGTGTCCGTCCGGTTGCCTTCCACGCTGACTTCGATCGGCGAGTATGCGTTCTATGACTGCAAGGCGCTGGCCGACGTCGTCGTGCCCGAAAAGATCACGACGCTTTCGCGCAGCCTCTTCGCCGGATGTACGGGTTTGAAGAGCGTGACGATTCCCGCCGGAGTGAAGACGATCGATTCGGGGGCTTTCAACAAATGTTCGGCATTGGAGAGCATCGAACTGCCCGAAGGGCTGACCACGCTCGGTTCGCAGGCTTTCATGAATTGCTCGGCGCTCAAATCCGTCCGTATTCCCGACGGAGTGACCGCTATCCCCAATGAGACGTTCGCCTATTGCAGCGTACTCGAAACGGTCGAGCTTCCCTCGGCCTTGAAGACGATCGGCAATATGGGATTCTACAAAAACAACGCATTGCGGAGCATCTCCTTTCCGGAGACGTTGGAGACGATCGGCACCAACTCGTTCGATGAATGTCATTCGCTGGCCGATGTGACGATCGATATTCCGGTCGTTACCGATTATTCGTTCCGGGATTGCGGCTGTACGACGATCGTTCTGGGCGAGAAGGTGACCGAAGTCGGACGGAATGCTTTTTACGGCTATTCCGATGAGAGCGGAAACGTGAAGAGCATCACCTGCCGTGCGCAGACGCCGCCGGAACTGGGTCAGACGCCGTTCGACGGCATCGGCAAAAATGTCGAGGGAAAGAAATACCTCTATGTTCCGGCGGCCTCCTACGAGGCTTATGAGAAAGAGTGGGCGTCCGTGATCGGTCAGGGATACATCCTCGAAGACATCAGCGATCAGGAGCTGACCGACGGTGTCTGGTACCGCGTTTCGCGCGAGGAGAAGTGGACGACGACGATGCCCGACACCTTCTCGGCGCTCTATGTCCGCACCGTGGGCGAGCACCCGTTTGCATAAACGAAGGTGGCGATAAACAGATATACTCCTCCGAGCACATTCACGGTCCGTTGCAGATTCGCATTTTCATAATGTTTGACCAGACCTCCGAATTCCCAAAGGGTCAATCCTGTTATAATACAAAAAAGAATAAGGAAAAAAATCGGATGAATATAAATGGCACTGATTAGTACCACAACGAATATAATGCCGGTTAACGCCCGTATAATCAAATTTTTCAAGACGATAGTGTTTTTTTATTGATTTATTCAAGTACAAATATAATTAAAATAATAATTCCATGCCCATCTGTTTCAAATTTAGTGAGCATGGAATTTTTTATTGTTTATGTTATCTTACTGCTTGTCAGCTTCGGCAACTTTTGCTTCTTCGGCCTTTTTACCGTTTGCTTTCTCTTGCAGCTCCAGAATCTCCTCCGAGCGGGAAACCCAAGCACGCTTGCCGAAGATCTGTTCGACATCTTCCGTGTAGATTACTTCCCGTTCCAGCAATACCTGAGCCAGCGTATTGTGGCCTGACGCATGTTCTTTCAGAATACTTTTGGCTCGTTCGTACTGTTCATTGATAATGACCTGTACTTCCTGGTCGATCATCCGAGCTGTTTCCTCGCTGTACGGTTTAGTGAAACCCCAGTCTTGTCCACTTGAATCGTAGTAGTTCAAGTTCGGCAGTCGGTTACTCATACCAAAATAGACGACCATCGCATAAGCCTGTTTAGTCACCCGTTCGAGGTCATTAGATGCTCCGGTAGATATTTTTCCCAAGAAAAGTTCTTCAGCTGCGCGGCCGCCGAGCGTGGCACACATTTCGTCCAGCAATTGTTCACGGGTGGTAATCTGGCGTTCTTCCGGTAAATACCAGGCAGCGCCTAATGCCTTGCCTCGCGGAACGATTGTGACTTTAACTAACGGATTGGCATGTTCTAGCAGCCAGCTCAAGGTTGCGTGACCTGCTTCATGGTTGGCTATGCATTGACGTTCATCCGCAGTTGTTATTTTAGTTCGTTTCTCCAAACCTCCGACGATACGGTCGACCGCATTCATGAAGTCTTCTTTTTGGACAAACTTTTTACCGTTACGAGCGGCAATCAAAGCAGCTTCATTGCAGACATTGGCAATGTCGGCACCGGAGAAACCGGGAGTCTGGCGTGCCAAGAATTCGGCATCGACGCTTTCGTCGATTTTGATCGGACGCAGATGCACTCCGAATATCTCTTTACGCTCGTTCAAGTCGGGTAATTCCACGTGAATCTGGCGGTCGAAACGTCCCGCACGAAGTAGAGCCTTATCCAAGATATCGGCACGGTTCGTAGCTGCCAGGATAATAACACCACTGTTGGAACCGAAACCGTCCATTTCTGTAAGTAACTGGTTCAATGTGTTTTCACGTTCGTCGTTGCTGTTCATGTTTACATTTTTACCACGGGCACGACCGACGGCATCGATCTCGTCAATAAATACGATACAAGGAGCTTTCTCTTTTGCCTGGCGGAACAAGTCACGTACGCGGGATGCTCCCACACCGACAAACATTTCTACGAAGTCCGAGCCTGACAGGGAGAAGAACGGAACATCTGCTTCTCCTGCCACAGCCTTAGCCAATAATGTTTTACCGGTTCCTGGAGGGCCTACGAGTAAGGCTCCTTTAGGTATTTTACCTCCTAATTCCGTATATTTTTCGGGGTTTTTCAAGAAGGAAACGATCTCTTCCACCTCCTGTTTTGCTTCTGCAAGGCCGGCGACATCCTTGAAGGTCACTTTTCGGTCGTTATCTTTATCGAAAAGCTGTGCTTTTGCTTTTCCCACACTGAATACTCCGCCGGGACCACCGCTTGCACCACCTGACATGCGTCGCATCAGAAAGATCCATACGACGATAATCAGCAGGATCGGACCGAACGAAACAAGAAAATTCCAGATCGCGTCGTCGCCTTCTTCGAAGCTGACTTGCGTAGTGATATGATTTTCGGCAACGGATTTGTCATAGAAGTCTGAAAATTTATCGGCCGACGGTATTTTGACATACACTTTCGTGCTGGCGCAACTGCTCCAGCTCCAGTTTGCCCGTCTTGAAGTTCAGTTCCGCCTGATGCACACGGTCGGTCGTTCCCGATCCCAGGCTGTCCAGATAACGTTCGTTGCGCAGCTCCACCTCCATGCGGTTCAGCTTCATCTCGGACACCTTCACCTGCATCTCCAGGTCGCTCAGGTAAGTGCTGTTGTTCACCTCCAGCTGCTCCAGCTGGTAGCGCTTCATCTGCTCCTCGTCGAGCTGCTTCTTGTACTCGGTTTCGGCGCTCTGCAAGTCCAGTTTCAGGATGGGCGTACCTACGTCCACACTGTCACCCCCCTTTTTGTACACTTCAAGGATGCGCGTATTGATGGGCGAATTGATAATTTCTTCGAAGGCAGGCACCACCTTGCCCGAGGCGCTGACACTGACCTCGATGGTCCCCTGGTCTACGGTAGAAAACACCAGATCTTTCTCTTTCACGCCTGTCCGCATCAGCGAAATGAGCACACTGAGCACCACCACGCCTGCGACTCCTGCTACACCATAACGAATCAGTTTCTTGTTGCGCTCTCTACGGCGCTCTTCTTTGGGAATTTCTCTATCCATGGCAATAATTTTGAATTAGCTGTTTCAATCCATACACAGCCCACAACTATTATGCCAAAACCACAATTCACTGATTTTCAAAGATAAGTCATTATTCAGAGGTGTTCATTTTCGGACAGGTGTCCGATTTCGGGCGGACAGTTTCACTCGTTCACAGCTCCACAATGCGGACACACACCCTTGTGCATCAGCTTGCCGCCGCAACGGCCGCAACGGTAGCGGGGCGAATGAAGCGAATGCTTCAGTCTTCCGATGAAGATCCAGATAAAAGCCGCCAGAAAGACATAGCCCACGTAAATGTGCGTAGTCAGAATAAAGAAGAAATAACAGAAGATACACGACGAAGCCAGTCCCAGCAGGTAGAACACCGCTGCCGCGGGCGAAAGCTGGCGGAAAAGGTCGTCGAGCACGGCCAGCAGTACAACCAGAAACAGCCATAGCCCCACCAGAAACATCGAAAGCACGAAGGGCACCTTGAAAGGCGAAAGCGTGGGATTGTAATAATAGTGTTCCCACGTGTCGGGTGCAAAGACCTGTATCGACTCGTAGACCGTCGCACAGAAAGCCATCAGCAAGCACAGCGCCAGGGGATAAAGGCTGTCGATGTCGTTGAAATAGACCAGCTGCAACTGCTTGCGTCGGAATACACGCACCAGCCAGACAGCCACAAAAATGGCAAAAACCACGATGAAGTACGAAGCATGCGTGTCGCTGAACACGTAGATGGCCTGCGAAATACTGTCCGTAGGCACGAAGGCACGCTTCAGGTCGACTTCGCGCAGCCACCCCTGTACCTCCTGCGAGTGGGCCAGCTTCACCCAGACGGAATCTATCGAGTCGGCCGGATGGACAGCAAACTCGGCTACTACTACGCGGTCGCCCCTATGCAGCTGGTAGTAAGCCCCTTTCACGGGCAGAAGCTCCAGCTGGACGGAGTCGGTCTTCACCTCCAGATTGGTGTCCCACGTGTAGTGTCGTTCGTACAGGTAGGTCAGCGAGTCGCGCATCTGCTGCGACAGGCCTTCGTCTTCCAGATTGGGGCGGGAGTAATGACAGGAAGAAAAAAAGAATAAAATGAAGAATAAAAAATAAGGCATGAAGAATCCGATGCGCCAAGGGGCATGAACCGTCCCGCGCTTTCTTCCAAGGCCACCTCTCTTTAATTCTTCCTTCTCCATGCTCCACTCACCATTTATTCATTAGCCAACACCTTCATCTGACAGTTCTTGCAATCGAACTCCAGCCGGAAGCGGCGTCCGTCCGAGCTTGCCAGGTAGTACGGTTCCCGATAGGGCGAACGTCCTTTCTGATGAACAGGACACCAGCCCATGCTGTAGCGCAGACAGTGACGGCAGAACATCAGCACCGCCCCGTCCGCAGGTTGCTTTTCGTAGGCGGGCGCCACAGCTTTCACTCCATGATCCAGGTAGAAACGTCGTGCCTCGTCGTTCATTACGTTGCCCAGATAGGTCAGCGTGGCCGCAGGATAAGCATGACGCGTCGGCTTCCACACGGCCAGTTCGCGACGGTAATTGATGCGGCGTGCAGCCGTCAGCCGCTCCACCACCTGCCTACGCCAGTCGGCCACGACTGACGAGGGTACAAACCACTCTTCCGTCAGAGCGATGTCGGCCGGTTCCGTCAGTTCATAAGGCGTACCGCCCAGCTTGGCCAGCTGCGTGCGCAGGTTCTCTACCTGCGGCGTGCGTGCCCGCTCCTTGGCATAGACGAAAGCCAGCGTCACGCGGTTGTCGTTCTCGTCGTCTGCCGTCAGCGAAAAGCCAAAGGCATTCTCCTCCAGCCTGAGGCGCACCCCTATCTTCCGCTCGGCCGACTTGCGTGCCAGGGCCCGTTCAAACTCCTGATCCAGGTTGCGGAAGAGCGGCGTACGCGGCCGTATGCGCGCCACGTTGCCTGCCGGAAAAAGCTTGTTGCCCTCTACGCGGTTGATGCGGAAGCCCTGCAAGCGCCCCTGTTCGTCGAGGTAGCACACGCCGTCGCCGTTGTGGAAAGGCTTCACGCCCGCCACGCTCACCCATCCGCCACGCTGTTCCTTCAGCGTACCCATGGCCTCGCCCAGCGATTTGGGCGTGTCGAACGAAGCGATATCCTCTCCCCTTCCCTCCAGAAAGTAGTGTGTGAATCCGCGGCTGAAGCTCTTCTCCGGCTGCGGACGGAAGTCCAGTCGGCACGTGCCCGACGAAGCACGCACATATTCCTTCCTGCGCTTCAGGATGACGTCCAGGCGTTGACTGTAGGCAGCCGTCACGTTCTTCACGTAGGCCACGTCCTTCAGCCGTCCCTCTATCTTCAGCGAGGTAACTCCTGCGTCGAGCAGCTGCTCCAGCATGTCCAGGCGGTTCATGTCCTTCAGCGACAGCAGGTGTTTGTCCTTCACCACCACCCGTCCGTCGGCATCCACCAGCGAGAAAGGCAGGCGGCAGAACTGGGCACACTCCCCACGGTTGGCGCTGCGCCCGAAGCAAGCCTGGCTGGCGTAACACTGTCCGCTATAACTTACACACAAAGCCCCGTGCACAAACACCTCGAGCGGCGTGTCGGGACAGGCCTTGTGGATGGCGGCTATCTCGTCGAGCGACAACTCGCGCGCCAGTACCACCTGTCGGAAGCCGGCCTCCGCCAGGAAGCGCACCTTTCCGGCCGTTCGGTTGTCCATCTGCGTGCTGGCATGCAGCGGGATGGGTGGCAGGTTCAGGCGTGTCAGGCCCATGTCCTGTACGATAAGCGCATCCACACCCCTGCGATACAGTTCCCAGATCATGTCCTCCGTCTCCTTCAGCTCCTCGTCCTTCAGGATGGTGTTCACCGTCACATAGATGCGCACTCCATAGAGGTGGGCATAGTCTGTCAGGCGTCCGATGTCGTCCATCGAGTTCGTAGCAGCCGCCCTGGCGCCAAACTTCGGCGCACCGATATACACCGCGTCGGCCCCGTGGTTCACCGCCTCGATGCCACACTCCAGATTCCGTGCCGGTGCCAGCAGTTCTATTTTCCTCAGTACCTTCATTCCCCGATCTCGTTGATGTTGTACGGCGTTTCCTGATAGACGAAGTAGTTCAGCCAGTTTGTAAAGAGGAGGTTCGCATGCCCCCTCCAGCGCACCAATACCCCCTTTTCGGGGTCATTGTCCCGATAGTAGTTTTTCGGCATGTCGATGGGCAGTCCCTTGCCCAGGTCTCGTCTGTACTCCGTGTCCAGCGTCAGGGGCGAGTACTCCGAGTGTCCTGTCACGAAGAATTCCCTTCCTCCGCGTGCCATGACCATGTAGACCCCCGCTTCGTCCGACTCCGAGAGCAGTGTCAGTTCCTTCACCTTCAAGATATCCTCCCGTCTCACCTCCGTATGCCGGCTGTGAGGCACGTAGAACACGTCGTCGAATCCTCGGAAGATAGGGTGCAGCGGTTGCAGCGTATGATGTTCGAAGATGCCGAACATCTTTTTCTCGAGCGGATATTTCGGCACGCCATAGTGGTGGTAGAGTCCCGCCTGCGCCGCCCAACAGATATAGAGCGTCGAGGTCACGTGAGTGCGTGCCCAGTCGAATATTTCCGTAATCTCGTTCCAGTAGCCCACCTCTTCGAAGTCCATCTGCTCCACGGGCGCCCCTGTGATAATCATGCCGTCATACTTTTCGTTTTTCATTCGTTCGAAGTCCGTATAGAAAGCCTTCATGTGTTCGATGGGCGTATTCTTGGGCGTATGACTTTTTATCTTCATGAAAGAGATCTCTATCTGTAGCGGCGTGTTAGACAACAGCCTGACGAGGTCCGTTTCCGTTGTTATCTTCAGGGGCATCAGGTTGAGGATGACGATTTTCAGGGGTCGTATGTCCTGTCGCGTAGCTCGCGAATTGTCGATGACGAATATGTTTTCCCGCTTCAGCAGTTCGATGGCGGGCAGTTTATCGGGCAAGTTGAGTGGCATGGCATTTACATCTTTAGTTTCAGAGGGTCAAAGATAGTGCAAACTGAGAGAAGCACAAAGCGAAAACGAAGTTTTCAGGCTTTTAGATGAGGTAGTGAAGAAAAAAACGGCATTTTTACTTTTTAATATTTTTATTTTTTTACTTTTGCCACCGATAACCTTTCTAAAAAATTAATACCATGAAAAGACATCCGATTCTTACAGGTGTAGCCTATCGTTTAATGGGAGGAATTTTATTGCTCTTCCTATCCTGTAGTACTGAAAACAATGCATTTGACATGCAACCCGGCGACATCCCCATCACGTTCTCGGGCACTATCAGTGGACAATTACTCACAAAAGTTACCGCAACATCTTTCGAAACAAACGACCGCATCGGCCTGTTTGCCACGCTGACACCCAACTCTCTCGATGGAAAGAGATATATAGACAACCTGCAACTGACATGCAACAGCAACGGCAGCTCCTTCACACCAGCGCGGACGGTCTTTTATCCCGAAGGAGGAGGGACACTGGACTTCGTAGGCTATCACCCTTACCAAAAGGAAGGACTCGAAGCTGGGAGCACTACTTTATCTGTCAGCATCCAGTCCGACCAAAGCACACCTGAAAATTTCTCGGCAAGCGACTTCCTGACTGCCAAAAAACAAAACGTGGGAAGCAGCGAAAACGACGTGACACTGAACTTCAAGCATCGATTTGCCAAACTGAAATTTACCATAATCCCTGGCGAAGGCGAGGATGCAGCGAGCATATTGGAGGACGATCCGAACATTATCGTCACCAATATCTACTCGCAAGCCAGCTACAACCTGACGGACGAAAGCATCACCAATCCGCAGGAGCCTACAGACATCCTCACCTACGGTTCGTGGAGCAACAGCGGAGAAAAACTCACAGGCAAAGAAATAATCATCATTCCGCAAAGCTTGACACAAACGGACAATAGCATTCTTATGGAATGGAACGGAAGGGTATACACCTGCCTGATGCCGGAACAAGTGATGAAGACAGGTACCCAATGCGAAATATCCATCACCGCCACCCAACAGGGAGGAGAATTTCTGACCGGCATAGCAGGTACCGTAAGCGACTGGACTACCGTCGACGGGCAAACGACGGACAACAACCAGGAAAACGTAGCCATCCACACGGCCATCTTGTCTTTCCGAGAGTCTGACGTTTATCGCATCTACCACGAAGGGAAGGCCCTGGCAGACGTGTGCAAGGAATATTTAATCTCGGACGAACTGACCTCCAGCGCTGTCGTCTACTATCCCATATCGGAGGAAACAGAGCGGCCCGACCTGACACGAGGAACTGTCCTGCGGCTGATGGACACGCCCGATGCCATCTGCGGAGGAACAATCGTCTGGAATACGGAAGCAAACAGCTTCACTTACAACCAAGGGAACCAAACGAGCATCAACAAATTTTACGTATCCGAAGACGGAACGATCAGCCTGACCTCGGGCAGCAATGCCGTAAGCTGCGACGTCGTGAGCCTGACCATACGCGACACCCGCGACGCACAACCGTCCTCCTACCCGATCGTCAAAATAGGAACGCAGTACTGGATGAAAGAAGATTTACGGGCAACCTGCTATAAGGACGGAACACCCCTAAAGAAATTGGAGCAACTCGGCATAGAAGCCGCCTACTTCAAGCCGGAAGGACTGGAGTACTATTTCTACAATGGCGAAGCAGTTCTGGCCGGCGAATTAAGTCCCGAAGGCTGGAGCATTCCAAGCGACAAAGACTGGGAGGCCCTAAAGAGCTACACAGGCGACAACACCTCGCTACTGAAAACAGGCACGTGGCTGCTTGAGACGGACAACGCCGGGCAAGAGCAAGAAGGAGACGTGGCTCCCGTCAACAACCTGACCGGGTTCAGCGTCTATCCACACGGTTCGTGGTTGAGTGGACAGCACAATAATGATGGGCGCCTGAACGGATATTGGGCATTGAAAGAAGGCAGTACGGAGATAGCCGACAAAATGATATTCTTCACTGGAGGCAGCAACAACTTCTACCTGTCCGATCCGATTGTAAACGGGAAAGACTACTACAAAGCCGCATCCATCCGTTGCATCTTGAAGTAACCCCAATAATATAGTTTACGTCCATTATTCCTGTTTATCCTCTCATTTTAGAAGTCCCGACGGGCCAACATCCGTTGGGACTTCCCTTTGTCGACAGGAACAAAGATAGAGGGTATTATACACCCGGCCCAATACAACTATTTTTGTCTACTGAGATAAAAAAGACAAACTGAGAATCGATTTTCATAAACTGTCAACTGTCAGCTGTAAGGCAAAACATAAACAGTATTCCATTTTGTCTAACTGTAATTGTCATTTGTCATTGCGCAGGGTACAGTCACCATTCCTTACATATTTTCTCCATATCCCGTTCTCGAATCTGCTGCTGTCAAATAGGAAACCGTTTGCATGCTGTATGTTTTCGGCTCACTGGCCATGCCTTCATTATCCGTCCATTGCTCACATTGGCGGATTACTGTTTCGAGTGCATTTGCTGCTTCTTCTGGCGGGTAGTGATATTTCTTCAGCAGACGTTTCACCATCTTGCGCATACCTGCACGAGCAGACTCTTTCTTCTGCCAGTCTATCGTACGGTTCTTACGAAGAATTTCTGTCAGTTCTTTTGTCATGGCCACCAGTTGCTCGTTGGTGTAGATGTCTTGAACAGCCTGCGGCTTAGTCAGGGCATCATAGAAAGACTTCTCCTCCCTCGTAAGTCCCAAATCATTCCCTGCCGATTCGGAGGACGAGATTTCTTTTGCCAGATCCAAAAGTTCCTGTATCACCTCTTCGTTGGTAAGCAATCCTTTCAAATAATTGGACAGAGAACGGTTCAGCAGGTCTGAGAATTTTTCCGCCTGTACAATATTCGTTTTTTGATACAACGAGACGCGTTCGGCCAACAATCTTTTCAATAATTCAACCGCAATATTCTTTTCCTTCATCTTGGAAATTTCGTCCAAAAAAGCAGCATCGAACAACGAAAATTCCGCTTTCACGTCCGAGAAGAGATTGATGACGCCATTACTCTTGACGCTTTGTTTGAGCAATTCGCCTATTCTTGCATTGATTTCGTGTTTGGTAACCCGTCCTTTTCCTGTCATCCGCGAGAGTAGCGTGCGAACCGCTTCAAAGAAAGCAGCCTCATGACGCTGCTGTTCGTTCAGCAGGCTGCGGCACAACGTGATGGAGTTATGCAGCAGCATGGCCTCCTTCAGGAATACCTGCCGTTGCTCCTGCTTGTCGGCTGACAGGATGAAGTTTACACCCCCTTTGATGATTTGGGCACATTCAGCGTCCGATGCCGTGCTGAAACGGCTGTAATCGTAGTTGTGGAACAGATTCTGACATACCTCCAGCTTTTCCCTGAATTTGAGCAGGGCTGTTTCTTTGATGTCAGGATTGCCAAAGTTCTTGCGGTCGCGTCGGGTATAGTCGTGCATGGCTTCCTTCAGTGCCTTGGCAATGCCGATATAGTCCACGACCAATCCACCCGCCTTGCCATTGAACACTCGGTTCACGCGCGCGATGGCCTGCATCAGGTTGTGTCCGCTCATCGGTTTGTACACATACATCGTGGCCAGCGACGGCACATCGAACCCCGTCAGCCACATGTCCACCACAATGGCAATCTTCATCGGGTCGTTGTTGTCCTTGAAGCGTTTGGCCAGCTCTTTTTTGTATTGCTTGTTACCTATGACGGCGTGCCATTCTTCAGGATCTTTGTTGCTGGCCGTCATCACCACTTTCACCTTTTCCCTCCACTCGGGGCGCAGTTCCAGCAGCTTGTCATAGATGCTCATGGCTATCGTGCGCGAATAGGCCACAATCATGGCCTTGCCCGTCAGTTCATACTGCCGGTTCTCTTCGTAATGTTTCACGATGTCGCGGCACAAGGAATCAATGGTAGCAGGCGCACCCAAAATTTCCTCCAGGTGCGACATTTCCTTTTTGCTTTTTTCGATCTGCTCTTCGGTAGCCCCTTCTTCAGCCAGCAGGTCGTATTCGTCGTCGATGGCCTTCAGCGTAGCCTCGTCCAGATTCAGATTGACCACACGCGATTCGTAATAGACAGGGCAAGTAGCCCCGTCGGCCACTGCCTGGGTCATGTCGTACACGTCGATGTAGTTGCCAAACACTTCGACCGTATCCCTGTCTTTCGTAGAGATGGGCGTTCCTGTAAAGCCAATGTACGAGGCGTTGGGCAGGCAGTCATGGATGATTCGTGCCGTTCCCACCACGCGTTTGGCCACCTCTTCACCCTGCTCGTTTCGGGTCATCCGTATCTTCTCTTCGAAACCATATTGCCCCCGATGGGCTTCGTCGGTCATCACCACGATGTTTTTTCGAAGCGACAATGGCTCGGCCGACTCCTCGAACTTCTGCATGGTAGTGAAGATAATGCCGTTGGCCTCGCGTCCTGCCAGCAGTGCTTTCAGGTCGTCGCGGCTCTTTGCCTGAACGGGCACCTGCCGCAAGAAATCCTTGCACTTGGCGAATTGTGTGTACAGCTGGTCGTCGAGGTCGTTGCGGTCGGTAATCACCACGATGGTGGGTTGCGAAAGCTCGTCCTGCAACAGATGGGCATAAAACACCATCGAAAGCGATTTTCCGCTGCCCTGCGTGTGCCAGAAGACGCCAATCTTGCCGTCATTCTGTACTGCTGTTTTCGTCCGCTCGATGGCCTTCTTCACAGCAAAATACTGATGGTAGGCCGCCAGTATCTTGGCTGCCCCCGCTTCGTCTTTCGAGAAGCAGACAAAGTTACGGACGATGTCCAGCAACCGTCCCCGTTGGAAGATGCCTTCAAAGAACGTATCATAGTCGGCAAAGTCCGTACTTTCATAATCGCCGTCCCTGGTTTTCCATTCCATGTAGCGGTCTTCCTTGCTGGTAATGGTTCCGGCCTTCGAGCAAGCCATGTCGCTCATCACGCAGAAAACGTTGTACACAAACAGCGACGGAATCTCCTGCATGTAGTTGCGCAGCTGCCGATAGGCTTCCGAAGCGTCGGTCTCTTCGCGCGAGGGCGACTTCAGCTCCATCACCACCAGCGGCAGGCCGTTGACAAACACAACCAGGTCCGCCCGCTTTTCCGAATGCTCGACGAACGTCCACTGGTTGACAATCTGAAAATCATTGCGCTCCGTGTGTGCGTAGTCTATCAGATACACCAAGTCGTTGCGCTGCTCCCTGCCGTCGAAGTACGACACCTCGATGCCATGTTGCAGGTAGTCCATAAAGCGTTCGTTCTTCTGCGCCAGGCTTCCTGTATCGATGTCCTTCAGCTTGCCCACAGCCTCCTGCAAGGCCGCTTGTGGTTTGCCTCTGTTCAGGTTGGCAAGGCTCAGCAGGAGCTGCTCTTCATAGAACGGCACGTAATAGTCGCGCTCTACGTCGGGGCCATACAGATGTCGGTAGCCCATCTGCTCGAAGAGGGCTATCACCGCTTTTTCATAATTGTCTTCTGTGAACGACATGGCTTTCAGTCTTATAAGTTAGCTATTTTCCAACCGTCCCATCCATTCATTGAACAGGATACATTTTTCCCTGATTGTTTCCAGCCCTATTTCCATGGCCAGAAAAGCGCCGTCGGTCACCTTGTCATATCCGCTGACGGCTTTCTTCAACCGCTCCGAAGGCGCGGTAGCAGGGCTGTTGTTTATTTCTTCGGGAGTACTGAACTCGCTTACCGCACTTTCCAACTGCTTGTAGTCGAGCTGCTCCTTCGTAAAGTTGTGGGGAAATACAGAAATGTCGCTGAACAGCAGTCCTTCGAACTCGTGCAACTGAATATAAGGTACAAACCTCGGCCGCAGCTTTTCATCCATATCCAGCGACATCTGCTCGAACAGGTAGCGCATCCGTTCGTACAGATTGGATTTTCCCTTTGCCTCCATCCACCCTGGGAAATGGTATGAATCTCGGATGCGGTAATAGTCCACGAGCATGGAGACGATGCAGTCTCCTTCGTTCAGGTGCTTGACAATCTGTTTCTTCAGGGTATCCCATGCCACAATGCCGCCGTTCGAATGCTTGATGGTAGGCGCTTCGAGCAGCATATCCTTGGACAGGAAATGGCTGCGCAGAACGTCGTTGCAGAAAGCCTGTTCTGTTTCTCCTTCACAGACGATAACCAGTCTTTTCATGTCGGCTGCCCTCCTTTCAGAATGTTCTGTTTCCACAAGTCGCCCAGCGTGTAGTCTTCCAGCCACGCTTCCAGGTGTTCGGCCTCCAGCCTCTTCATTACCGAGGCACCTTCTGTCTGGTTGACGGTAATCACGTCTTCGGCGTTGAAGTTCGTTATCAGGTCAGCGCTTTGGGTAGCAATAATCACTTGGGTGCCTCTGGACGCCACCGACTTTATCAGGCCGGCCAGCTTCTGTATGGCCAGGGGGTGAAGCCCCAGTTCGGGCTCGTCGATGATGATGACTTTTGGGGGCACGGGTTGCAGAAACAGCGTGGTCAGTGCGATGAAGCGCACGGTTCCGTCGGAGAGGTCTGTCGGGCCATATACAGTAGAACTGAACTTGTCTGTCCATTGCAGGCGGACCGTGTCGGCAGCACTCACGTTGAAATAGAAATCGCTGAAGTAGGGCGCGATGCTCTGGACGACGCGCACAATCCGTTTGTAGGTGATGGGCGAATTCTCTCGGACAGCATACAGAAAAGCGGCCAGATTTTCCCCTTTCTCATACAGATAATAGGCATCGTTCACGATGTGACTTTCCTTGGTGAACGGAGAACTTTTGCCCGTGTCGTGGAAATGATATTTCTTTATTTCAGACAGATAGTTTTGGATGTATCCGCCCCTCGACAATCCGCTGTACGACTTGATGCAGGCTTCGTTGCCGAAGCTGGCAATGTCGGAGTACGAGCTATGGTAACCCAGTTTCTCTTTTGAGAACACAAACCTGTTGTCTCCTTCTTTCAGCTCAAACGAGTAGGAGTTGTTCTTGAAACAGATCGTGGCTTCGATGGCATCCGTCGTCTTGCTGCCTTGGAAGAAGTATTTGTCCATACCTCCGTTCAGCGCCACATATTCCGTCAGCTTCTGTTCGTACAGGCGGTTGAGGAATTCAAAGAAAGACAAGAAGTTGCTTTTCCCCGACCCGTTGGCCCCTATCAGTATATTGATGGGGAGCAGGTCGAGCTTGAGTTCCTTGAACGATTTATATCCTTTTATTTCTATTTTGTCCATAGTCTGCTGTTGTTAGTAGGGGCTATCGCAAAGATAGCAATTTTCTGTGAATGGCTGGGCTTTTGGCTTATTGAAAAATACTCCTGTCGTCCACATCGGTGATTGCAAGTTCGCCCGACATAAGGCGGGGAAGGAGGGTGTCGCGGAGTTGCGCCAACCTCATTATTTCTTTTCTGTATTGAAATATCATTTTATAAATATTGCCTATGTACTTAGTATATTTTTTTTCAACATCATCAGAGCCAATTAATATTTTTAAGCTCTTTATATTTTCAAAACGTATTTGTGGAAATGTTCCAGAACGAGATTCTGCTTCATGCTGTAATTCATTTATCACATCTTCGCTTGTTAAATATTGATATAGTCTTATTGATGATTCATTATCATTTGCCCTTAGTACCATTAATTTAGTTGATACTATATATTCTTGAGCTGGAAAATTTACAAAAGCAAAGTGTCTATTAATAGGTCTTATTTCACTATATAGGATATCATTTTCTTGGATACTTTTTTTAGCTTGCCCAGGCATATCTTTGATATTCATATACTTATGATTTAAGACAAATCCGTTTTCAATGTCTCCAGTATTGAGAAATATTAGTTGCCCTTCTTTGCAAGGATGAGTTACAGATATACTATCACACAACTCTCCGAGCTTCTTAACTTTCCATCCTTCAGGAATCATCCCCAGCTCCGAATCCACAAACTTGCCGTCCTTGAATGGTTCAAAATCTACAAACCAAGACTTGAATAAGGCTTGTGCCTGCTGCTCCAAATTTTCATTGATGCGGCGGTTTAGTTCGATTTTGTCGTCAAGAGCTCCCAATACACCTGCAATTTGTTGTTGCACCTTAAGTGACGGAATGAAAACTTCGACATTTTTCATTGTGAAGCCAGACACTTCTTTAAAAGTTGTCCCACTTCCTAAAGCTTCAATATCATTCTTTTTATATTTTAAGAGATAGTATAAAAATAAACTATCAACCTTTTCTTTGTCAGGGATAATGCTTTTAAACCCTTGATTTGTTACTATGGGATTTTTTGCAATAGCGATATATCCAATAGGAGCACGAGAAGAAAAAAGGACACTACCTGCTGGTAAAAATTGCGCAGAACAGCTATTTAATCCAGACTTCGTTATATTACGTTTTCCTTTTTCGATATAACGATATTGAAAATCTGACAAATCTTTTGGAGTAAGCCATGGTATATTCCCATTATAATATGCTTCTACATTTGTAGAAGGAGTAGCTCCTCCAACAATTGTCCCTATCTCAGACAATTTATATTTAAACCATGAGCCAATCATTCGTTCATTATTTTATATAAAACAGACTCTACGCTATTTGAGTTAGAATCGTATGTGCAATCAATTAAATATATTGTTTCGTTAATTACGCTTTTGATATTTACGTTATAACAATTTTCATTTTCTGTGTCTTTAGAGACGCTTTGAACTTCAAATAAAGTCACTGAAGTATCAAACTTATTATCTGTCTCCGAAATGATAGTTTCTTGCAAATATTTATCATTTTGGAATTTGTATCTTACTGCATTCTCATTATTAACATATGATTGGTCGAAAAGAATTTTTTCTAAATCTTCGATTGAATGACAAACATATATATCATCTGCAGTTTTAAAATCATAATCCTTAGATATAAGTATTGTTAGGCAATCATTTTCCTTACAATACTTGATTATTGTTTCAAATATTATTGCATCTTTTAATCCTGCATCTGTATATGTTTTGCCCTGTGAGGTTGCGGTTTTAAACATTCCACTTCCATCCATACATTTGTTTATCAGTAGGTTAAAAAAATCTATATCATGTGGATAATCAATTAATGTACAATTATACTCTTTATAAAAATCATCCAACATTTTTTCTATGTATTCATTATACTGTTCTTCAGTTTCTTGTTTAAACTCATATATAATTTCAAAAGAAGAACCAAATGATTTCTTATAAAGAGATTCTTGTTGTTTAAAATCTTTCAACCTATCTCGATAATTTTCGACCAAATGTTTTTTAAATTCTCTTGAAGAAATTGTGCATACGCACAAGTCGGTTAATTGTTCAATATTGTATTTGTGTATACAATTTATAGTTTTATAGAATAATTCATTAGCTATGATTTTATAATGGAAAAGGAAATCTTGTTTTTTTTCAGAAAAACGAGATTCCAAGATGTTTGTATCAAAAAATATCGCAATACGTCTCATAACTTTTTTTATAGTTTATACCCAATACTCCCCAACTGCTTCCGAATCTCCTCCTCCAGCTGATGCGATTTCTCGAACATCTCGGACAGCTCCGAAGTGAGCCGTGTCATTTTCTCCTCGAAAGGCTCGCCGTCGTCTTCGGCCTCTGCGATGCCCACGTAGCGGCCGGGCGTGAGGATATAGTCCTGCTTGGCCACATCTTCGAGTGTAGCCACGGCGCAATATCCTTTTTCAGGTTCCAATGTGCCTGCCTCGAAGTCCTCGAAGGTGCGGGCTATGCGCTGAATGTCTTCTTCCTCGTCCAGCTCGCGCAGCTTGCGGGTGACCATCGTGCCCATCTGACGGGCGTCGATGAAGAGAATCTTGCCCGGCTGCTTCTTGTTGCGGCTCAGGAACCACAGCGAAACGGGGATGCCTGTCGTATAGAACAGCTGCGAGGGCAGGGCCACGATGCCTTCCACGAGGTCGGCCTTGATGATGTTTTCGCGGATGCTGCCTTCGCCGCCCGATTGTGAAGAGAGCGAACCGTTGGCCAGCACCATGCCGATGCGGCCACGGGGCGAGAGGTGATAAATCATGTGCTGCAACCAGGCAAAGTTGGCATTGCCCGAGGGCGGAATGCCGTAGCGCCAGCGCGGGTCGTCCTGCAGCTTGTCGGCACCCCAGTCGCTCAAGTTGAAAGGCGGATTGGCCAGGATGAAGTCGGCTTTCAGCGTGGGGTGCTGGTCGTCGAAGAACGTGTCGGCAGCAAACTTGCCCAAGTCGGCCTCGATGCCGCGGATGGCCAGGTTCATCTGCGCCATTTTCCACGTCGTGGGGTTGCTGTCCTGCCCGAAGACGGAGATGTCGTTGAGGTTGCCCTGATGTTCGCCGATGAATCGGGCCGACTGCACAAACATGCCGCCCGAACCGCAGCAGGGGTCGTACACACGGCCGCTGAAGGGCTGAAGCACCTCGACCAGCGTGCGCACAATGCAGGCAGGCGTGTAGAATTCGCCGGCCAGCTTGCCTTCGGCTTCGGCAAACTTGGAGAGGCAGTATTCGTAGGTGCGGCCCAAGATGTCTTTCGTGTCGCCATGTTCCTTCATCTGAATGTTGGTGAAGAGGTCCACCACGTCGCCCAGCCTCCGTTTGTCCAGCTCGGGGCGGGCAAAATTCTTGGGCAGGATGCCCTTCAGGCGCGGGTTTTCTTTCTCGATCAGGCGCATGGCGTTGTCTATCGTAGTGCCCACTTCGGGTGTGTGGGCCGCTTCGGCCACGACTTGCCAACGGGCTTCCTGCGGCACGAAGAAGATGTTTTCGGCCGTATATTCGTCCTTGTCTTCCTCGAAGCCGTCGCCTTCGTCCACCAGTTCGTTGTATTTCACCTCGAAGCGGTCCGATATGTACTTCAGGAAAATCAGCCCCAGCACCACGGATTTGTACTCCGAAGCGTCGAGATTTCCACGCAGCAAGTCTGCCGCCTTCCATATTTCTTTCTCAAAACCTATCTCTGCTGTATTGTTTGTCTTAGCCATATATATTTTTGTTTTATAATATGACAAAGATATAAACATAATGGCATAATTAAAAGTGAAAAGAAAAATTTTCCCTTTGATCTGCAAAAGACACCTTGCGACTGTTATAGATACATAAACAAATCACCCGCCCCTCATCCCTGAGGCAGCGGGTGTTTTATTCAGTGCTTGTGTTGTCGCATGCAGCGCAGGGCTACATCATGCAGCTGGTGACGCCCAGCGTAGTTCCAATAGCGGTCAGAATAGTGACCAGCGTCTGGATAATGGTTTTCCAAATTGTTTTCTTGTCCATTTCGTTAATTGATAATTGAGAATTGAGAATTGAAAATTAGATGCTTCGTAAGTTGAAAATGGAGAATTGAGAATTAATTTCGGCCGCATTTTTAATTTTCAATTAGCTTCGCTCAAAACCTCCTTTAATTTTACACTAAGGAATAGTCTCCATTATCCATGATTACAGCGGGCTGCCTCCTTCGCCGTCGTCCTCGCCGCCGGGCTCGGGTTCAGGGGTGGTGCCTTCTTCAAGGCTGCCGCCAGCGGTGTAGACCGTCAGCTCGGTCAGGCGGGCGGACTTGCGCAGCTCGGCGTTGCTCCAGGTCTTGGTGTTGCGCACGTTCAGGTGGACGCCCGTAATGAGGCTTGTGGTCCACGCTTCGGCCGTCTCGGCTCCCTTCGAGGAGATGCCTACGGAGAAGAGGCCCAGGTCGCCCAAACGGACGGACTTACCGTCGAGCACCAGCTCCTTCAGGCAGGCGAGCATGTCGATGAGCACGCCGTGGATGACGCCGCGCGAGTAGGGCGAGTTGTGTTCAGAAATGTGGGTAACGAAGTCTTCGAATTCCACCGTGCGGTCCTGCACGGCGCGGGCGTACCACTTGGCGGGTGCGTCGGGGTCCTGCGGCGACTTGGCCGCGTAACGTCTGTACTTTAATGTTCCGATTGTTGACATAGCTTTGTTGTTTTAAATTGTGTTTGGTTAATTGAGAATTGAGAATGGATAATTGAAAATTGATCGTGCCTCGGCCGCAGGCAAATTCTTCATTCTTCGTTCTTCATTCCTCATTCACAAAGGCAAAGATAGGGCCTATCCGCCACGTGACCAAATAAAAAGGGTTGCTAGGAGGTGAAAATGTGTTAACGAAACAGCCGGATTGTGTTAATAAAAATAACGCATTGATTTACAGTGTAAAATGTGGCGTTTTCGCGCGCGAAAAGCATTGTTTTTCTACAGATGGCATGATGTTCTCTTTCGTTTGCGCTCTTTATGAAGTAGCATGAAAAGATTGTTTGGTAACTGTAATCTGTAATTCGTAAGAGCTGTTTTGAATTCAGGAAAAATACAGCGTGCTATTACGAATTACAGATTACAGTAAGTGAATTTCGATTTGAAAGAGTGTGTACAGAATTTTATATTATATATATAAATATATATATATAATATAACTGTATAAGTGGCGCGCACATTTCGATTTTAGCTAACTGTAATCTGTAATTCGTAATAGACTATTAAAATGTTGTGTTAAAAACCGCATTTAGCTTTGTTTACTTGAATAGGATTTGTATATTTGTTGACAAACATAAAATAAGGGAGGGCATAACTATGAAAGCATATCTTCAATATCGATCAATAGTCTGTCGTAAATTTGCAGACATCGACCACCTTATCGGTGACAACAAGTTGTGGAACGAAATTTATTCCATCTTCCGGACTTTAAAAGAAGAACATAAACTGTCCATCCCCGCCATAGAGGTTTTGAATGAAGTATACTTGCAGAGTATGCGGGCTTTTCTGGTGAAGCATGCTGACGAAGAAGATATCTGGGAGGGGTACGTCTTTCGGAGCAGGTACCTGAAGTCTGATTCTTCTGCCACCCAACTGTGCCTGTCGTTGGTCTATGCGGCGCTATGCCTGATGAGAATACCCATCGAGCAGGCTGTGGAACATTTGCAGATATTGAGGGAAAAACATCTGATGGACGAGCATGGGAAGCCTTCCACATTCTTTCACAGCGTATTTGTCATTCTGTGGCAGAAAGAGAGAAAACGATCGAGACCTTGGTTTCTGGGTTTTCTGAGAGCGCCCGACTGGGATCATGTGTTCAACCTGGCAAGTTTCGATGTGGACGCTCCGCTGCCAGAACCGGCTCATCATGTGCGTGCCGACATGACAACCAAGGACTGGATGCTGGCAACGGACCATTTCAACTGCGCATACATCAAGGAAATCGTCTTCCGTTGGAACAAGAAAAACGAGCGGTTGCAGATATTGGAATGCATCGAGATGTCCTACTGCAACCTGAGGGAAGAGTGTCCACCCGCCGGTACATCTCCGTCGGGTGAAGCCGAAAAGCCGCAGGTGATGCCCGAAGATTTCGACCTCTGCCGGACGGAGATAGAGACAGCCGTGGAGGTGGAACCCGGGTCGAAGCTGATGGCCGCCTTGATAGACAGGGCAGTGGAGGTGTTCAGCAAAGCGGGGCTGGTGGCGCTCCTCTCGTGCCTGACAACCATGAAGTACTCGGAATGCGTCAAAGAGCATGTGGAACGGGTGGACAGGGCCATAAAGAAGCCTGTCGACCGGGCGCCACACACGCAGTACAACTACTACGAAGGCGCCAACCACTTCAGCGGAAACCAGATAAAGGGTGTCAGCATCCATGCGGAGCCTGCCAGCCAAAGTTTACCCCAAAATTGACAACAGACATGGAAGACAACAAGCAACAACAGACGGAAGTGAAGAACTTCTACGGCGGCATCTACTTCGACCGCTGCCAGATGACGGACATCAAGTTCCAGACCATCGTGCAGGGCGACATGCACGTGGAGGCGACGGAGGACAGGGATGCTTCTGCAAGCCGCGCGGGAACCGACTGCAAGGTGGAGACGGCGTTGGTTGCTCTGCAAACGGCTACGGATGAGAACGGAGAACGTATCTTCACACAGAAAGCCCATTGGTATGCTGTGTACAGGGTGTTGAGCGAACTCGAAGGTTATCCGAAGCAGATGAAGGAATTCTGCAAACTGATGGAAAGACTGGGGATGGACAAGACCGAGCCGGCTTTGAGCTACGAGATGATGAAGAAAGTGACCTTGCCACCTGTACTGAAAACGACCAAGGTGACGTTATGGCCCACCTTCCTGAACAGGGCCGAAGAGGCGGTGCGCAGGCAGATTGTAGTAGCTGTCAAGCTGATGGATCTGCTGGAAGAAGCCTGAAGAAAAAGAAGCATTCCCCAAAACATTCCCATTTTCCCCTAATCATTCCCCTGTCGGCGTTTTCTTCGGCAGGGGCTTTTTTATAGTCTAACTTTGCTCCTGCAATCAAGGGAAAAACACCCCCCTTGTTTGCAGGAGTTTTTTTATACAACCTATTCACAACATTTTAAAAATTGACACGACTATGAA
>ERZ772831.1470-NODE-1470-length-22143-cov-24.864089_pt1 | contig 22143 bp, 16 predicted proteins | sample MGYA00580858_ERZ772831 | MGnify/ENA primary metagenome ERZ772831 (study PRJEB29015, sample SAMEA2737694) | human gut metagenome | biome: human gut; feature: human-associated habitat; material: faeces | place: China | collected 2012 ... | reverse complement strand
AACCATGAAAATCCGAACCTTTTCTCGATAGGAGAAGGGTTCGGATTTTTTGTTTCTTCGGAAAGCAAAATGCCGCGTTTGCGCAGCAACAAAAGCCCCAGTGGGGCTTTTAAGCGGCAGAGCGGTCTTGCGCCAGCAAGATGGAGGGGCCTCCGCCCCGACAAGTGACCATAAAAGAAAAATACCGCCCACGCAGCGCAGCGATGATTTTGTCGGGTGAAGTAAGCGGCAAAATGAATCGGGTGTGTTGCGGGACGGTAAGCTCTTTCGTGGACTTTTCCTCACGGAAGTGGTGGGTCTCACGGTGATAACCAACCACTTTCTGTGGCTGTGTTCAAAATGAACACGACCACATTTTGTGGGTGGTTTCAAACCAATCCACAAAGACGGTGGGATTTACAAGAAAAATACTACTGTATGTGAAATTCGTCAAGAGGGTTTTGGAAAACCCCTATTCTCACACTCATCCACCCTATCATGTGGGGAACCACGGGCATGATCTTGTGATCATGAGTTCTCCCAAAATGCTGACCCCAAATGAATACGATGTGTTTTTCAGCTTTCTGGAAAACACGGTGATGAAAAACGCATACTGACAGTAAAACCGCTCCGAGCGTTCTGCCCGGAGCGGTTTTGCGTCAGCAGTATTTATGCAGAATGGTCATAGACGGAGGGAGAAGTCATGCGTCCTTGCACAGCTTGGTCAATTCTTCGATGGCGGCATCCTCGTCCGGGCCATCGGCGGCGATGGTCACGGTCTCGCCGCACTTCACGGCCAGACCCATTACGGCAAAGATCTTCTTCATGTCGGCGACTTTGCCGTTCTTAGTCATAGTGACTTTGCTCTCAAAGCCTTTGGCAGCTTTGCTCAGGATACCGGCGGGACGGGCGTGCAGACCTTCTTTGTCCTGAATGGTGATATCGATGCTCTTCATAAAAATCTCTCCTTTTTGGAATCGTTATTGTAAGTGCTCCAGCACATAGTTCATATCGGAAGTGGTCTTGAGCTGTTCCAGCGCATCCTCGTCTTCAAGGATCTCGCAGACATTGCCCAGCAGGTCGAGATGGTCGTTGCCGACACCGGCAATGCCGAACACGAGGTAGGCTTTTTCATCACCGAAGTCCACGCCCTGCGGATATTGCAGCAGAACAACGCCGGACTTTTTAACGGTGCCCTTCTTCTGGCTGGTGCCGTGGGGAATGGCTACGCCCATGCCCATGTAGGTGCTCACCAGCTTTTCGCGCTCCACCATGGCATCGGCGTAACTGTCATCCACATAGCCCCGCTTTGCCAGCAGCGCACCGGCGGCACGGATGGCCTCCTCCTTGGTGACGGAGGGCAGACCCAGCTGGATGTCCTCCGCCTGGATCTTCATCACGGAATCGTTGGCTTTGGAAGCCTCGGTCACGGCAGCCGCCAGAGGGGCTACGGCTGCATTGCGCAGGTCGGATACGATCTCCTCATTGGCGGCAGCTTCGGCCTTGGCATCCAGTGCCGGGGTAGTGGAGGTCAGTGCGTTGTACAATGCGTCCAGATGCGGATCTGCAAGGAAGTTATCCAATGTAACAAGCTGTGCCTGCGGGGCGCACTTGGCGGCACGGTCAGCCAGAACGCGCTGGCAGACCACCACGTCCGCGTCGGCGGGGATGGTATCCACGCTGGAGTTGGTCACGGTCAAGTCGGGGCGCTCCGCCTTAATGCGGTTGTGGAACTTGGTAGCACCCATGGCGCTGGAACCCATACCGGCATCGCAGGCAAAGACGATCTTGCGGATCTGACCGACATTTACGGCAGTAGGCTCAGGAATCTCGCCCTTAGCCTGTGCCTTCATCTCCTTCATTTCGTTCTGGGCGTCGGTCAGGCTCTTGGTGTGACCGGAGGTCGCTTTCAGAATGACCGAGGACAGGATAAAGGAGACTGCACCGGCGATGACAACGCCCAGCAGAACGGTGAGAATGGAATCCCGGGGAGCCATTGCCATGTAGGCGATGATGGAACCGGGAGAAGCAGGACCGGACAGACCTGCACCGGTCATAGAGTAGAACAGGATGGCACAGAAGTTGCCCACGATGGGGGCGATGATGATCACGGGATTCATCAGGATGTAGGGGAAGTAGATCTCGTGGATGCCGCCCAGCAGGTGGATGATCACAGCACCGGGAGCGGACTGGCGGGTGGTGTCGTCCTTGCAGAAGAAGCAGTAGGCCAGCAGGACACCAAGACCGGGACCGGGGTTGGCTTCCAGCATATACATGATGGAGCGGCCGGTCTCAGCAGCCTGACTTGCACCGATGGGGCTGAAGATGCCGTGGTTGATGGCGTTGTTCAGGAACAATACCTTGGCAGGCTCAATGAAGATGGACACCAGCGGCAGCAGGCCGTGCGCCACAAGGAAGTCCACACCGGCGGTCAGCACGGTGAGGATGGCGGTCATGAACGGGCCGATGACGTAGTAGCCGAGGATGGCCAGCAGCATACCCAGAATGCCGACGGAGAAGTTGTTGACCAGCATCTCGAAACCGGCGGGGATATGGCCTTCTACCTTCTTATCGAATTGCTTGATGACCCAGCCGGCCAGAGGACCCATGACCATAGCACCCATCAGCATGGTGTAGTCCGAGCCGCAGATGCAGCCCACCACGGCGATGGCGGCGATGACACGGCCGCGGTCGCCTGCAATCATCTTGCCGCCCTGCCCTGCAATGAGGATGGGCAGCAGGTAGGTCAGCATCGGGGAGACCATGCTGGCCAGCTTTTCGTTGGGGAACCAGCCTGCTTCAATGAACAGAGCAGTGAGGAAGCCCCACGCGATGAATGCGCCGATATTCGGCATGACCATGCCGCTGAGGAACTTGCCAAAGCGGGAAACAGCGTTTTTCATTTGTAGCTCTCCTTTTTCACTTGAAAGGCAGGCGGTGCAGCTCCTGTGGCGTGGGAGCTGCGGCCTGCGGACGGTTGTTCGGAGGAGCTTTCGTTTCGTTCTGGCACTATTCTAGCCGATACTGCGCCGGATTTCAATGGTGACAAGCGGTGGGGTTGTCACCGGAGGATGGTGACACCAGTGGGCTGATACGGCAACATTTCCAATGGATGCGCGGGTGATTTGTGCATATTTGCTGATGCGCCGGGATACAAGACGGGAACGAGGAAGCTTTTGTCACCGGGCAATGGTGACAAAAAACACACAACTTCTTTTCTGCGTTGGGGGCTGGCAGACGGGGTGGCACTATGTTACAATAGAAGCAATGGGTAACTTTTGGGAAAAGGAGAGAAGCAACATGGGTGCGGTGTATCGTAAGGAACTGTCGGCAAATGCACGGAAGCTGATCGAGCAGCTGCTCAGCCTTCCGCAGGGCTGGGTGACGGCGGCGGCGCTGGCTGAAAGCATCGGGGTCAGCCGCCGCACCGTGCTGCGGGAGCTGCCCGCTGTGGAGCAGTGGATGCAGGCTGCCGGGGCGCATTTTGTGCGGAATCCCGGCAAGGGTCTGCTGCTGGATGAAGCGCCGGAGCGGCGAGACGCACTGCGCACCCAGCTGAACAGCGGCGACAGGAAAGAACTTTCCCGCGCAGAGCGGCGGCAGCAGCTTTTGACAAGGCTGCTCAGCGAGCAGGAGCCCTGCAAAACAGCGGTACTGGCACGGGCGCTTGGCGTTTCGGAAAGCACGCTGTCTGCAGACTTGGATGAACTTGAGACCAAGCTACACCCCTACCGGGTGGAGATGTTCCGCCGCCCCGGCGTGGGGGTCTGGCTGCAGGGGGATGCTTCTTCCTACCGGAGGGTGGTGTCTGCCCTGTTGCGCAGCAGTATGCCGGAAAAGGAACTGGCAGAGGTGCTCTGCGGACGGATGCCGGAAAACGAGATCTTCTCGACCCTGCTGGATACAAAAACGGCCGAAAAGGTCTGGGCGGCTTTGCAGCAGTTTGAACAGGAAGAGCAGCTCCATCTGCCGGATGCAGGCTTTCTGGCGCTGGCGATCCATTGCACCCTGACCATTCAGCAGCTGCGGCAGGGCGGCGACAAGGGCAGCGCCCCCAGAGGGCTGCGCCCGGCGGGCAATCATGCTGCCCGGCTGGTGGCGGCGCTGAACCGCGCCTTCGGGCTGACCCTGCCGTCTGAGGAAGCGCAGTATCTGGAACTGTATCTCTCCGCCTATCTGGGCGCAGAGGACCCTTGGGGCAGCGCACAGGAGATGGAGTTGCGGAATCTGGAAGCCGCCCTTATCCGGGAAATGGAAAAGGCGCTGCACACAGACCTTTCCGGTTACACCTCCCTGCGGGATGACCTGTACTGCCACCTGCGCCCCATGCTGCTGCGGGTGGAGCAGAACATTCGTACCGAAAACCCCCAGCTGGACACCATCCGCACCGACTACCCCGGCCTGTGGAAAGCCACCCGCGCCGCCTGTGATGCGGTGCAGCAGCAATTCGTTCTGCCCGCCATCTCGGACGACGAAGCGGCCTACCTTGCCATGCACTTTGGCGCAGTGCTGGAACAGAATGCCATGTTCCGGCTGCGGCTGCGGGTGGTAGTGGCCTGTCCGCTGGGCATGGGTTCCAGCCGCTTTCTGGCTTCCCGGCTGGGAAACGAGTTTCCCTCTTTGCAGGTAGAGGGGTGCTGCTCGGTGCGGGAGCTGAACACTGCCGACCTGCGTCGGAGAAAAATCGACTTCATTATCTCCACCGTGCCGCTGGAACTGGATTACCCGGCGGTGTGCATCAGCCCTTCCCTGCTGGAGCCAGACCGTGCCGTGCTGAAGGACGCTATCACGCGGTACAGCCAGAACCGCGCAGAACCGGAACCGGCGGTGCAGCCCGTGCAGGATACAGCCTGTGCAGGCTCCAAGCTGCAGTATTATGCACGCTTGACCCGGTCCATGACCGGGCTGCTGGAACATCTGACCATCCAGCCCGTCAAGGCTCCCGGCAGCCGCGCTGCCCTCATCCATGCAGCGGCGCAGCTGTTCTGCCCGCAGGAAGCGGACGCCCGGCTGGTGGAGCAGCAGCTTCGCCGCCGTGAAACGCTGGGCGATACCTACATCAAACCCCTGTATGCCCTGCTGCTCCATTGCAGGACAAGTGCGGTAAAGGACTGCCGCTTGGGCTATCTGCAGGCACAGCCGCCGGTCTATGAGCCGGGGCGCATCGTGCTGGGGGCACTGGTGCTGCTGGCTCCGGACGACGGGAACGGCGTCCCGGTGGAGGTCATGCAGAATGTCAGCGGGCAGCTGATCGAAGCGCCCCGGCTGATGGAGGCACTGCGCACCGGCCAGCAGCAGGAAGCTGCAGACCTGTTGGAACAGGGCTTTGACCGTGGCTTTTTTGCGGACTGCAAACCGCCGCACACAAAATGAACTGAAAACGAACTCCCGGCTTTTGCCTTTTTGGGCAGAGCCGGGAGTTTTTTGTTGCTGTAACAAGATACCTATTAGAGAACTTTTGAATCAAAAATCATGTATCCCAGAAAGTTGGCGAAAAGCACCAAAAACACGCAGTGCGATTTGTTGAAACAACAGCTTGACAGGGGCGAGAACTGTTGGTATTATAATGCCAGAGCTTTCGTTTCAACAGTTTCGAGTTTCATAACAACAATCGTGAAGGAGGCTGTTGTTCCCATGATCTACACCGTAACATTGAATCCGGCGCTGGACAAGACCGTTGAGATCCCGAACCTTGCGCTGGACACCGTAAACCGGATCACCAAGATGCGTACCGATCCCGGTGGCAAGGGCATCAACGTCAGCAAGGTGATCGCAAAGCTGGGTGGGACCAGCAAGGCTATCGGCATTCTGGCCGGTAACAGCGGCAAAGCCATTCAGGACGCACTGGACAGTGAAGGGCTTGCCCACAACTTCCGTTTCGTGCCCGGCGAGACCCGCACGAACCTGAAGGTCATCGACCCGGAAAACCACACCAACACCGACATCAACGAGCCGGGCATCGAGGTGGATGCCCCGGAGCTGACCGCCCTGCTGTACGACCTGCTGAAGGAACTGAAACGGGGGGATATCGTGGTGCTGGCAGGCAGCCTGCCGAAGGGTGCCCCCAAGGACACCTACTACACATGGGTGGAATCCTGCAAAAAGGCAGGGGCAAAGGTCTTTCTGGATGCAGACGGCGAGCTGCTGGCAGAGGGGCTGAAGGCTGCTCCCTATCTGGTCAAACCCAACAACGACGAGCTTTCCCGCATGATGGGCCGGGAGCTGAAAACGCTGGATGAACTGGCCGATGCCGGTCAGGCGCTCATCCGCAGGGGCATCGAACATGTGGTGGTGTCCATGGGCGGTCGGGGTGCGCTGTATCTCCGCAAGGACAGCGTGATCTACGCTCCGGCACTGAAGGTCAAAGTGGGCAGCACGGTGGGTGCCGGCGACAGCGTGGTCGCCGCTCTCGCCTACGCCGAAGCGGAAGGGCTTAGCGAAGAAAACACCGTTCGCTTGTCCATCGCCACAGGAGCCGCCAATGTGATGTGCAGCGGCACACAGGCCGCAGAGCGCAGCCAGATCGAAGAACTGCTGCCGCTGGTCACCTTCCAGCATCTGTAAAACTTCTTGAAAACACAACGGTAACTGTTATAATAAAAGGAGAGTTTCATTATGAAAGTCAAAGCTGTTCGTCTGCACGCCGCCAACGATCTGCGTCTGGATACTTTTGAACTGCCGGAGATCAAGGACGATGAGATCTTGGTCAAGGTCGTTTCCGATAGCATCTGCATGTCTACTTACAAGTGCGCCATCCTCGGCACTGGTCACAAGCGTGTGCATCCGGATGTAGCCGAGCACCCCGCCATCATGGGTCACGAGTTCGCCGGTGATATCGTCAAGGTGGGCAAGGCGCATCAGGATAAGTTCAAGCCCGGCATGAAGTTCACCCTGCAGCCCGCCCTGAACTACAAGGGCACCATGTGGAGCCCCGGCTACTCCTACGAGTTCTTCGGCGGCGACGCCACCTACTGCATCATCCCTGCCGAGGTCATGGAACTGGGCTGCCTGCTGGAGTACAAGGGCCGTGCTTACTACGAGGCTTCTCTGGCCGAGCCTATGAGCTGCTCCATCGGTGCTTTCAACGCCGCCTACCACACCAAGATGGGGGTATACCATCACGATATGGGCATCAAGAAGGGTGGCAAGCTGGCGATTCTGGCCGGTGCAGGCCCCATGGGTCTGGGTGCTCTGACCTACGCACTGCACCGTGATGTGCGCCCCGGCATGGTGGTGGTCACCGATATCAACGAGGATCGTCTGGCCCGTGCGGAGTCCCTCTTCCCCCCGAAGGAGGTCAAGGAGAAGGACGGCATCGACCTGTACTTCGTCAACACCGCCAACATGGCAGACCCCGCTGCCGAGCTGCGGGAGCTGACCGGCGGTACCGGCTTTGATGATGTGTTCTGCTACGCCCCCATCGCGCCGGTGGTGGAGCTGTCCAGTGCTGTGCTGGGTCGTGACGGCTGCCTGAACTTCTTTGCAGGCCCCACCGACAAGCAGTTCAGCGCCAAGATGAACTTCTACGATGTGCACTACAATTCTACCCATGTCATGGGCACCACCGGCGGTAATACCGCCGACATGATCGAGTCGCTGGAACTGACCGCCGCTAAGCGCATCGATCCGGCTGTGATGGTCACCCACATCGGCGGTCTGAACGCCGCTGCCGAGACCACCCTCAACCTGCCCAAGATCCCCGGCGGCAAAAAGCTGATCTACACCCACCTGACCATGCCCCTCATCGCCCTGACCGATCTGCGTGCCAAGGGCGAACAGGACAACGACCCCCGCTATACCGCACTGGCTGACATCGTGGATGCCCACAACGGCCTGTGGTGCCCGGAAGCAGAGGAATATCTGCTGGCAAACTTCAACCCGGAGGACTAAGCAGAACGTGCCATGGGACAGGACAAACGCAGACAGGAGGAATCCCCCATGGAACAACGCCGCAATCAAATCGTGGAGCTGGTGAACCGCAAAGGCAGCATTAGCTTTGCCCAGCTCAAGGAAGCTTTCCCTTCCGTTTCGGAAATGACCCTGCGCACCGACCTGAAAGCACTGGATGAAGCCCGCCGTGTGGTGCGGGTGCATGGCGGTGTCAAGTCGGTGGAGCAGGTGGTAGGCACAGACGACCTGCTGAGCCGCCGTTCCGCCCGCAATGCCGAAGCAAAGCAGATCATTGCCGAAAAAGCCGCTGCTCTGCTGCGCCCCAACACCACCCTGTTTCTGGATTCCGGCAGCACCGCCACAGCAGTGGCCCGGTGCATCCCGGATCAGCCCATGCTCATCTACACCAGCGGCCTGAGCTGCGCCATGGAGCTGGCAAAGCTGGAAAAGCCCCATGTATCCCTGCCGGGCGGCAGCCTGAACCGGTTCAGCATGAGCGTCTGCGGTGCACAGAGCATCCAGACGATGGAGGGCATCAACTTTGATTTGCTGCTGCTGGGCGTGACCAGTTACAGCCCGGAAACCGGTTTTACCTGCGGCGTGGAGGATGAAGCACGGCTCAAGCAGACCGTGCTCCGCCGCTGTGAGCAGAAAGCCGTGCTGCTGGATTCCTCCAAGATCGGACTGAAAAGCACGTTCCACATCTGCGAGCTGTCCGATATTGATATTGTGATCTCGGACGGAAAGCTGCCCGTAGAATTTTTACAGGCCTGCCGGAACGCAGGCGTAACGGTACTATAAAAGGAGCATTATTATGAAGATCATCCGCGCAAAAGATTATCAGGATATGTCCCGCAAGGCGGCAAATATCATCTCCGCACAGGTCATCATGAAACCGAACTGTGTGCTGGGTCTGGCGACCGGCGGCACCCCGGTGGGCACTTATGCCCAACTGGTGGACTGGTACAACAAAGGCGATTTGGATTTCTCCGAGGTCACTACTGTCAATCTGGATGAGTACCGCGGCCTGCCCAAGGAGCATCCCCAGAGCTACTGGTATTTCATGAATGAGAACCTGTTCAGCAAGGTGAATATCGACCCGGCCAAGACCAACCTGCCGGACGGCACCAATCTGGACACCGCCGCCGAGTGTGCCCGTTACAACGGTATCATCCACAAGCTGGGCGGCATCGACCTGCAGCTGCTGGGCATCGGCCCCAATGGTCATATCGGTTTCAATGAGCCGGGCGAAGCCTTTGAGCTGGAGACCCACTGCATCGACCTTGCGCCCACTACCATCGAAGCCAACAAGCGCTTCTTTGACGGCAACGAGAACCTTGTCCCCAAACAGGCATACACCATGGGCATCAAGACCATCATGCAGGCACGCAAGGTGCTGGTGGTAGCCAACGGTAAAGCCAAGGCACAGGCCGTCAAGGACGCCGTGACCGGCCCTGTGACCCCTGCCTGCCCCGGCAGCATCCTGCAGCTGCATCCGGACTGCATCCTTGTGGCAGACGAGGAAGCACTGAGCCTGCTGTAAACTCCCAAAGCCAACTTCTTCATTTACCATAACTTTGCTTAAGATCCAACCAAAGCACAGAAAGGGCCGGACTCGTTGCACGGGTTCGGCTCTTTCTGTCAGAAATAAGATTTATCTTGCTATCTTACGCAAAGAGCAACTCCAAAAGAGCCGTCATGGAGATGGTGGGTTCGGCTGCGGCGGGATTTACGCTGAAAATACGCTGAAAAGAGGTCACCCCGATCGGTGGCCTCTTTTTTGCTGCCGCGAACTGTCTGGCTGCGGCAGCGGATAACAGCAATGTCCATTGCGCTTTGTTTTGCCCGGATGCGCACCCGCAGAAAGCTCTCCCTCGTCAAACTGCCCAAAATACGCCCTTAAAAGTTTACTTGACGCAATTTTCAAATCAATATATAATTGGGTCAGAAACCAATCATAGAAAAGGATGATTTCCAATGGCGCGCAGATACGACAGCAAGGAAGCAAAACGGCGGATCCTGACCGCCTGTGTCCGGCTTTTTCTGGAAAAAGGCTACACGAACACCAAGGTTGCAGAAATTTTAAAGGAAGCAGATGTTTCCGCCGGGTCGTTCCAGAATATTTTCCGCACCAAGGACGGTGTGCTGACCGAGCTGATCGGCATGATGTTCAGCAGGCAGTTCGGTGCGGTAAGGCCGCTGGCGGCAAACGCCCCCTCGCCGGTGTACCTCTACGCGGTGGAAACGGCTTTGCAGCTGGCGATGACCGAGCTGAGCGAGAATCTGCGGGATATCTATGTGGAAGCGTACACCTTCCCCGCCACGGCGGAGATCATCCACCGCAGCACCACGGCCGAGCTGCAGGCGGCGTTCAGCGCGTATCTGCCCGGGTGCGCCGAGTGCGATTTCTACGAGATGGAGCTGGGCACGGCTGGCATGATGCGCGGCTACATGGCACGGCGGTGCGACCCCTACTTTACGCTGGAGCGCAAAATACGGCGGTTCCTGAGCATGAGCCTGAGTGCGCTGCAGGTCCCCGCGCAGGAGCGCGAGCAGGTCATTGCTTTTGTGGCGGAGATCGATATGCTTGCCGAGGCGCGGAAGGTGGTAGATGCCGTGCTTGCATCGCTGTCCGTGCAGTTTGATCTGAAAGGATAACAAGGTTTGATGACAAGGAGGGAGTAACATGAAAAAATGGCTGATCCGGTGTTTGACGGTGCTGGCAATGGTGTGCCTGATACCGGGGATCGCGTTAAACGCTAAAGCAGTAGCTAATGCCTTCACGTACTGCATCCAATGTAAGGCTGATAAAACCTGTGATATCCTCGGATACGTATGGCAATCAAATGCTGATCCAATCTATCATAAGATCCGTATAAAATGCAGGACCTGCCGCACGGAGAACGAGATCATTTATAAACCGTTTTCGTATCATACCGGCGGCACCGAAACCCCCACCTGCACCACAGGCAAAATCTGTCGCTTATGCTGGTCGGAATATGGCATTCTCGGTCACGCATGGGGCGAGTGGTCATCCGCCGGCAACGGCACACACATCCGCAGCTGCACGCGCAGCAACTGCGACGCGGTTGATACTGCAAGCTGTACCGGTGGCACAGCAACCTGCAGCGCCAAAGCGGTCTGTGTGACGTGTGGTGCAGAATACGGCGAAAAAGACTCAAACAACCATGCTCTGGAGCAGCACGCAGCAAAAGCCCCCACCTGTACGGAAATCGGCTGGGATGCTTACGACACCTGCTCCCGCTGCGACTATACCACCTATGCAGAGCTGCCCGCGCTGAAACATGCTCTGGAGCAGTACGCAGCGCAAGCCCCTACCTGTACGGAAATCGGCTGGGATGCTTACGAAGCCTGCTCTCGCTGCGACTATACTACCCGCAAAGAGCTGCCCGCACTGAACCATGCTCTGGAGCAGCACGAAGCGCAAGCCCCTACCTGTACGGAAATCGGCTGGGATGCTTACGAAGCCTGCTCCCGCTGCGACTATACCACCCGCAAAGAGCTGCCCGCACTGAACCATGATTTGGTGCGTCACGTAGCGCAAGCCCCCACCTGCACAGAAAAGGGCTGGGCTTACGATACCTGCTCCCGCTCCGGCTGCAACTATACCACCCGCAAAGAGCTGTCCGCACTGAATCATGATTTGGAGCAGCACGCAGCAAAAGCCCCCACCTGCACGGAAAAGGGCTGGAACGCTTACGAAACCTGCTCCCGCTGTGACTATACCACCTATGTGGAGCTGCCTGCACAGCATGATCTGGTGCACCACGAAGCAAAAGCCCCCACCTGCACGGACCCCGGCTGGAACGCTTTCGACACCTGCAAAAACTGCAACTATACCACCCGCAAAGAACTGCCCGCACAGCATGATTTGAAGCAGCACGCAGCAAAAGCCCCTACCTGCACGGAAAAGGGCTGGGATGCTTACGACACCTGCTCCCGCTGCAACTATACCACCCGCAAAGAGCTGCCCGCGCTGAACCATGCTCTGGTGCATCACGAAGCAAAAGCTCCCACTTGTACGGAAAAGGGCTGGAACGCTTTCGACACCTGCAACAACTGCAACTATACCACCTATGCGGAGCTGTCTGCGCTGAACCACGACTATCAGGTTGTTACCGTAGAGCCTACCTGTGAAACAGACGGCTATACTGTTTTTACCTGCTCCCGCTGCAAAGACAGCTACACCGCAGACCCGACCGATAAGCTGGGACACCAGTTCGGTGCATGGTCCCCGAATGGAACCGGCTCTCAGAGCGCCGGTTGTCTGCGGCAGGGCTGCGCGCACATCGGCAGCACCGATTGCCGGAAGTTTACCTTCCGCACTGCGGAAGGCGAGACCCTGATCTTCTGCCCCGTGTGCGGGCAGGCAGAAAACGCCGCGCAGCTGGAAAAGATCGACGCCGCAACGGCGTGGACTATCAGCGGCAGTCTTTCTGCGGAGGATGTGACCGCACGGACGAATGGGGAATACCTGAGTGTGGCCTTTGAAACCGCAGGCAGCCTGACGCAGCCCACCGGTTTGGTCAGGCTCGCGCTGCCCGCCGGATTGCTGGAAGGCAAAAAGCTTGTGCGCATTGCCCCGGACGGCACACAGACGGAGATGCCGTTTGAAACAGAGCGCGGAAAGCTCATCTATACGCTGGATTTTGCAAACAGCGCGCTGCCCGTAATGCTCTTCCGGCTGGTACCCCAGACCGCCGCCCTCTGAATGCTTTTACAGCGCGCAAACGATAAACCATAAAATGCCCGCTCACCGTGGTTTTCCACAGGTGGGCGGGCATTCTTTTGTGCCTTTTGGGGCATAAAAATACCCCCGGAGGATGCAGCGTTTTTTACGCTGTCTACTCGGTGGTCATTTCCATCGTGCTGTCGCTGTTCTGGCCTGTGGTGCAGACCGGCATCAATAACTTCGGCATCTGGATCGCCAACTCTTCCGAGACTTCTCCCATTCTGGCTCCGTTCATCTATGGTACGCTGGAGCGTCTGCTGCTGCCCTTTGGTCTGCACCACATGCTGACCATCCCCATGCAGGACTGGCTGGGGCTGGATAACGCCGCCCGCATCAATAAGCCCTCCACCGTAGGCCAGAACTGGCGCTGGCGGCTGAAAAAGACCCAGCTGACCAAGAAACTCCAGAAAGAGATCTGCCAGCTGACCACCCGCTACGGCCGGAAGAACTGGGCGTGAGCGTAAGAGAACTCAACACAAAGGGCAGGGCGGCCTGTGGGCCGCCCTGCCCTTTGTTGCGGAGTGCCCCCTTGGCAAACCGGACGGGATTGCGCTATAATAGAGCCGTAACAGTTCCACAAAGGTGTGGTAAGGGAGGTGTGGTCATGATCCGGGTGGCGATCGTAGAGGACGACGCGGAGGTACAGGGGGTATTGCAGGAGTATGTCCGGCGGTATACCCGGCAGTACGGGACAGAGTTTGAAGTGACGGTCTTTGCGGACGGCGTGGATATTCTGGAGGATTACCGCGCGGTCTACGATATTATTTTTCTGGATGTGGAGATGAAGCATCTGGATGGCATGACCACGGCAGAGCGCATCCGGCAGATGGATGCAGACGTCATCCTGATCTTCATTACCAATATGGCGCAGTACGCCATCCGGGGCTACTCGGTGGGAGCGCTGGACTATGTGCTGAAGCCGGTGCCCTACTTTGCCTTTTCGCAGCAGCTGCTCAAGGCGGTTGCCCGGCTGGAAAAGCGGGCAAAGCACTACCTGACCGTGCCGGTGGAGGGCGGGCTGCGCCGGCTGGACACCGCAAGCATCTATTATCTGGAAAGCGAGGGTCACCGGGTGCACTTTTACACCGACGAGGGCGATTTTTCCGCCCCCGGCGCCCTCAAGGCCTTTGAGGAAAAGCTGGCAGACTGCCCCTTTGCCCGGTGCAACAGCGGCTACCTTGTCAATCTGGCACAGGTGCGGGAGCTGCGGCAGAGCACCGTGCAGGTGGGCCCCTGCGAGCTGCAGGTCAGCCGCCCCAAGCGCAAGGCTTTTCTTGCCGCACTGACCGACTACATCGGAGGTGAAGGCTCATGACCGCGCTGCCGGATATCCCCCGGCTGTACACCGCCCTTGCCGAGTGTCTGGCGGTGCTGCTGTTCACCCCGGCGCTTGCGCCCCGCTTTTCCAGAGCGGTCACCGGGGGTATCACCCTGCTGTGGGCGGCGGTGCTGTCGGCCTTTCTGGAGCTGACGGGCAACGTGCCCGGCGGGCTCTGGATCCCCTGCATGGTAACGGCCATCGGGCTTTCCTACTTATATTTATGGGGTGTGTGGAGCATCACCCTGCTGGAAGCCGGGTATCACTGCGCCCGGGCGTTTATTCTGGCAGAGCTTGCCGCCAGCGTGGAGTGGCAGCTGCACTGCGCCCTCTGGCCCGCCCGCGGCCCATGGGAGCCGCTGTCTTTGCTGCTGCTGGCGCTGGTGTATGGGACGCTGTTCGGCATTATGTGCTATCTGCAGCACCGCCGTCCCCAGCCCGCCGGGCACTTACAGATCGGCGGCAGCGCCGCCCTGACGGCGGTCATGTTGGCGCTGACTGCCTTTGCGGTGAGCAATCTGGGCTTTCTGCCCGGCAGCGAGATCAACATGAGCATTTTTTCCATCCGCACACTGGTGGATTTTTCCGGCGTGCTGATCTTATCTGTGCAGCACGAGCAGCTGCAGGAGAACGCTTTGCACAGCGAGCTTGCCGCCATGGACGAGGTGTTGCACCGCCAGTACGAGCAGTACAAGCGCAGCAAGGAGGGCATCAACCTCATCAACCGGCGGTACCATGAACTGAAAGTCCAGCTTGCCCGCATCCGGGAGGAGCAGGATCAGACCAAGCAGAACGCCGCCATTGCTGCCATGGAGCAGAACATCCGCCAGTACGAGGCCGAGAACAAGACCGGCAACCCGGTGCTGGATACCCTGCTCACCGCCAAGACCATGGAATGCCAGCAGGAGAACATTACCATCACCAGTGTAGCGGACGGCAGGATGCTGGGCTTTCTCACCATCCGGGAGCTGTGCACCATCGTGGGCGTGGCGCTGGACAACGCCATTGCCGCCGTGCGCGCCGAACCGGACCCCGAAAAGCGGCTCATCAAGGTGGCGGTGTACAGTCAGGGCGGTTTTGCCATGCTGCGGTTCGAGCACTATACAGAGGCCGCCCCCGCACTGGATGCGGACGGTCTGCCGAAGCAGGGGTCGGACCTGAAAAGTGTCCGCACCACCGTCGGGCAGCACGGCGGCAGCATGACGCTGCACTGGGAAAACAACTGGTGCACCCTGCGCATCCTGTTCCCGCTGCCCCAAAAGCAATAATATTTTTACGGCAGGTATCCCCTGCCGTTTTTTTGCTGTCTGGCAGGGTGCACAAATACAGCCGGATAAAATTTGTGTATTAGCACAATAAAATTTGAAACCTTATTGTAACTTTTGCAAATTATGCGTTCAAAACGACAGATTATGAACAAATTGAAAATTCCTCGTCAGCTTCTGGTATCATAAAGCCAAGCTGGCGGGGGTGTCCCCGCCGTTGTCCGATTCGACAAAACAAGGAGGAGAAAACTATGTTGTCCATCAATATGGATGACGTGATGCAGGTCCTTACGAATGTTCGTGGGTACCTCATCGCGTTTGGTGTAGTGCTTGCACTGGCGGTCGTTGTGATGATCGCGGTGCGCAAACTGCCCAAAGCAAAGAAAAAGATGATCCGTGCACAGTCTGGCCTTGCCATTCTGCTGGCACTGACCATCGTTGTCAACCTGATCTGCACCGGCCCCATGTCCACCATGCTGGATCTGGTGTCCGGCAGCGGCACCATCAGCGAGGAGACCTCTGCAAAAGCCACCCAGCTGGTGAATGAGATCACCGCAGACGGTGTCGTTCTGGCAAAGGACGAAGACGGCATCCTGCCGGTGGCTTCCGGCTCCAAGCTGAACGTTTTCGGCTGGGCTTCCACCAACCCCTGCTACGGCGGCACCGGTTCCGGTGCGCTGAACGCCACTTACCCCGTCACCGATCTGCTGACCGGCCTGCACGATGCCGGCATCGAGACCAACGAGGAACTGAGCAAGTTCTACACCGACTACAAGGCAGACCGCCCCAGCGTTAGCATAGCGGCGCAGGACTGGACCCTGCCGGAGCCCAATGTCAGTCTGTACACCGATGAGATGATGGAGAACGCAAAAGCATTCTCGGATACCGCAATGGTCGTCATCACCCGTGTCGGCGGCGAGGGCGCAGATCTGCCCACCGATATGGCTTCCGTTGTGGATGGCAGCTGGATCCGCCGCGTGGCACAGGCTTACGGCGCTGAGCGCGGCACCACTTACTACAACGGTACCTACGACGACTCTCTGAACGAGGGTAACGACTGGGATAAGGGCGACCACTTCCTGCAGCTGTCCAACCGTGAGGAAGACCTGCTCGACCTGGTCACCGCAAACTTCGACAACGTCATTCTGGTCTACAACGGCGCCAACGCCTTCCAGATGGACTTCCTGAAGGATTACCCCCAGATCAAGGGCGTCCTGCTCTGCCCCGGCACCGGCCAGTCCGGCTTTGAGGGCTTCGGCAAGGTCGTTTCCGGCGAGGTCAACCCCTCCGGCCGTACCGTGGATACCTATGTTTCCAACCTGAAGAATGCGCCCTGGTGGAACAACTTCGGCGACTTCAAGTACACCAACACCGAGGAGCTGAATTCCGATTCCACCTTCTTTGATCCGGAAGGCACCACCCCGTCCTTCGTCAACTACGTGGAAGGCATCTACGTGGGCTACAAGTTCTACGAAACTGCCGCCGCCGAGGGTCTCATCGACTACGACAAAGAAGTGGTCTACCCCTTCGGCTATGGCCTGAGCTACACCACCTTCACCAAGGAGATGAGCGGCATCACCTCCGACGGCACCAACCTGAACTTCAGCGTTACTGTCACCAACACCGGCGCTGTGGCGGGCAAGGATGTTGTAGAAATTTACAGCAATCCTCCCTACACCAACGGCGGCATCGAGAAGGCTACCGCAAACCTGCTGGACTTCGCCAAGACCTCTGAGCTGGCACCCGGCGCATCCGAGACCATCGAGTTCTCCATCCCGGTGGAGCAGCTGGCTTCCTATGATTACCAGACCAACGGCTGCTATGTGCTGGAAGCTGGCGACTATGTCATCAGCGCGAACGATGATTCCCACACCGTTGCCGATTCTGAAGTCTACACCGTTGCATCCGACAGCGTCTACAACGAGTCCAACAAGCGCGGCAGCGATGCTGTGGCCGCTACCAACGAGTTCGATTTCGCAGAAGGCGAGATCACCTATCTGTCCCGCGCCGACGGCTTTGCAAACTATGCCGAGGCGACCGCTGCTCCCGCCACCTATGAGATGACCGACGAGCAGAAGGCTGCCTTCGACAACGCACACACCTACGTCGAAGCTGGCTATCAGCAGGATGACGACGCCAACGCCGCCGACATCACCACCGGTGCCAAGAACGGCCTGAAGCTGGCCGACCTGCGCGGCGTGGATTACAACGACGCCCAGTGGGATGCCCTGCTGGATCAGATGTCCATCGACGATCTGCAGCAGATCATCGGCTTCGGCGGCTACCAGACCGCTGCGGTCTCCAGCATCGAGAAGGTCCGCACCAGTGACTGCGACGGCCCGGCTTCCATCAACAACTTCTTCACCGGTGTCGGTTCCGTCGGCTTCCCGGCTGCTGCCCTCATCGGCATGACCTGGGACAAGGATCTGGCCTACGCCTTCGGCGACAGCATCGGCGAGATGGCTGACGAGATGGATACCTCCGGCTGGTACGGTCCCGCTATGAACATCCACCGCACTGCTTTTGCAGGCCGTAACTTCGAGTACTACTCCGAGGACGGCGTGCTGTCCGGCGTGATGGCTTCCAACGCCATCAAGGGCGCACAGGATCGCGGTGTGTATGCTTACATGAAGCACTTCGCCCTGAACGATCAGGAAGGCAACCGTGGTTCCATGGTGGCGACCTGGTCCAACGAGCAGGCCATCCGTGAGATCTACCTCAAGCCCTTCGAGATCTCCGTCAAGGATGCAGACTGCCACGCGGTCATGTCTTCCTTCAACTACATCGGCACCCGCTGGACTGGCGGCTGCAAGGAGCTGCTGAAGAACGTCCTGCGCGGCGAGTGGGGCTTCGTGGGCTTCGTCGAGACAGACTACTTCGGCGTCTCCGGCTACATGACTGCTGACCAGTGCGTCCGCAACGGCAACGACCTGATGCTCTGCACCACCGGCAACGACTTCAACACCGTGACCGTGCTGACCAACAGCAGCAAGCAGGCCCTGCGCGAGTCCGCAAAGAACATCCTCTACACCGTGGTCAACAGCCGTGCATACGCAGAGGAGAACCTGAACCCCGGTATGGCAAAGTGGCAGATCGTCCTGATCGGTGCCGATGTTCTGGTGGCTCTGCTGTTCGTGACGCTGGAGGTCAAGACCCTCAAGGGTTACAAAAAGCGCAAGGAAGAGGAAGTCAACGCCTGATTCTAGGCAAGACGCTCTGAACGGACGCAGCACCTGAACTGAAACCAGACCAAAGGCCCGTTGCGTAAAAACAGCGGGCCTTTTCTGGATGGAAAAGGCAAAGAGGAAAATGCCATGAAACACACAGATATCATCAACAGCCTGAGTCTGGAACAAAAATGCGCTCTGCTGAGCGGCGGCACAGTGTTCACCACCCGGGCGCTGCCGGGCAAGGGCATCCCGGCCATTACCCTGTCGGACGGCCCCAACGGCGTGCGCAAGCAGGCGGGCGCAGCTGACCATCTGGGCCTGAACCCCAGTGTGCCCGCCACCTGCTTCCCCACCTCGGCCACTGTTGCCAACAGCTGGGACCCGGCACTGGGCGAGGCTGTGGGCGCAGCCATGGGCGAAGAGGCAGCGGCACAGGGCGTGTCGGTGCTGCTGGGCCCCGGCCTGAACATCAAGCGCAGCCCGCTGTGCGGCCGCAACTTCGAGTATTTCTCGGAGGACCCCTACCTTGCCGGTAAGATGGCGGCGGCCTACGTCCGCGGCATCCAGAAAAACGGCATCGCCGCCTGCCCCAAGCACTTTGCTGTGAACAGTCAGGAGCTGCGCCGCATGGCCTCGGATTCCATCGTGGACGAGCGCACCCTGCGGGAAATTTACCTGACCGGCTTCGAGATGGTGGTCAAGGAGGCGCAGCCCAAGACCATCATGTCCGCCTATAACCTTGTCAACGGCACCTACGCCAACGAGAACGCCCACCTGCTTATGGATATCCTGCGCAGGGACTGGGGCTTTGACGGCGCAGTGGTCACCGACTGGGGCGGCAGCAACGACCACGCCCTCGGCGTAAAGAACGGCTCTACGCTGGAAATGCCCGCCCCCGGCGGGGACGCCATCCGGGAGCTGATGAAGGCGGTGCAGACCGGCAAGATCACTGAGGCAGACGTGGACGCCCGGCTGGACGAGCTGCTGGAGCTGGTGTTTACCACCAAGGCGGCGGTGGATGCCGCACCCGGCAAGTTCGATGCCGATGCCCACCACGCGCTGGCACGCCGGGCTGCTGCCCAGAGCATCGTGCTGCTGAAGAACGAAAACAGCCTACTGCCCCTTGCAAAAGGGGAAAAGGTGGCGGTCATCGGCGACTTTGCCCAGACGCCCCGCTATCAGGGTGCAGGTTCCAGCGCTGTCAACTCCATCAAGGTGGATTCCTTCTTGGATTGCCTTGCCGAAAGCGGCCTGAACAGCGTCGGCTACGCCAAGGGCTTTGACCGGCAGGGCAAGCCCGATGAGGCACTGAAGGCCGAGGCGGTGCTGCTGGCAAAGAACGCCGATGTGGTGCTGCTGTGCATGGGCCTGGACGAGATCAAGGAGAGCGAGGGCATCGACCGCGCCGACATGAAGCTGGCAGAAAACCAGCTGGAACTGCTGGCCGCTGTGGCGGCGGCAAACCCCAACGTGGTGGTGCTGCTGAGTGCAGGCTCCTCGCTGGAAAGCGATTGGGTCAAGGACTGCAAGGCGCTGGTCTACGGCTGCTTGGGCGGTCAGGCCGGTGCGGGCGCACTGGTCGAGGTGCTCACCGGCGCGCAGAACCCCTGCGGTAAGCTGGCTGAGACTTGGGCGCGCAGCTACGCCGACACCCCCGCAAAAGCGCATTTCGGCGGCGACGGCCCCACTGTGGAGTACCGCGAGGGTCTGTATGTGGGCTACCGCTACTACGACACCGCCGGTGTGCCCACCGCCTTCCCCTTCGGCTACGGCCTGAGCTACACCAGCTTTGCGTACAGTGACCTGAAAGCAGACGAAAAGGGCGTGACCCTGACTGTCACCAACACCGGCAGCTGTGCCGGTGCCGAGGTGGTGCAGCTGTATGTGGCAAAGCCGGATGCAAAAGTTTTCCGCCCCGCCAAGGAGCTGAAGGGCTTTACCAAGGTGCAGCTGGAAGCCGGAGAGAGCAAGACCGTCACCATCCCGCTGGACGATAAGGCGTTCCGCTACTGGAACGTTGCCACCGACCGCTGGGAGGTGGAGGGCGGCAGCTATCAGCTGCTGGTGGGCGCTTCCAGCGCCGATATCCGTCTGACTGCTGCCGTTACGGTGGCGGGCACCGGCGCACCCGACCCCTACGCGGGCAAAAATCTGGAGCATTACCGCACCGCACAGGTGCAGAACGTGCCGGACGCGGAGTTTGAGGCGCTGCTGGGGCATGCCATCCCGGAGAACAAGGTGCACATCGACCGCAACATGACGCTGGGCGAGATGGGGCACGGACGCAGCCCCATCGGCTGGCTGGCGGCGGCGGTATTGGGCACCCTGCTGCGCCGCAGCATCAAAAAGGGCAAGCCCGACCTGAACATCCTGTTCCAGTACAATATGCCTCTGCGTGCGCTGGCCAAAATGACCAACGGCGCCATCAGCATGGGCATGGTGGACGGCATCGTGATGGAGCTGCAGGGCTTCTGGATCATCGGCCTTGTGCGGGTGATTTTTGAGGCCGTGAAGAACCTCGTGCTGAACAGCCGCATGGAAGAGCGCTTGAAAAACAGCTGAAAGGAAGCAGGCTATGAATTTCTGGAATAACTTTGCGGCAAAGCACCCCGCCGCTGCCAAGTGGGTGCGCGAGGGCGGCTTGTTCGTCATCGTGTCCAACCTTATCACGGTGTTCAAGTATCTGCTGCTGCAATTTCTGCCCAAGGCCTTTGCAAGCCTGCCAATGGTGGATTTCGGCTGGCCGGGCATTGACATCACCCTGTTCGGCGAGACCTTCAAGTGGAACATCCTCGGCTACGATGCCGCCCACGGCGGTCTGCCCTACTTCTGCGCCTACATGATCGCCATGGTCATCGGCGAGTGCATCAACTTCCCCATCCAGCGCAATTTTGTGTTCCGCAGCAAGGGCAATCTGGCAAAACAGATCGGCTGGTATGTGCTGGCCTTCTGCATCATCACCTGCATCGTCAACTCCATCAACTGCATCTGGGTGGCGGTGGCCGGTCTGCTGGTACCGGACTTCATCTACAACATCGGCACCACCGTGCTCAACGGCGGCATCTCCATGGTCATCTTCTTCTTTGTGAATAAGATCATCTTCCCGGAGGGCGAAAAAGCCGCCAAATAATAAGCTATTCTCCTTCATTTTCTTCTTTTCATCATAAACCAGAAGGGCTGCTCCGTTCTCCGGGGCAGCCCTTTTGGTTTGAAGGAGAGCACCCCCTCAGTCATCGCGCAGCGATGACTGAGGGGGTGCCTGCCGCAGCCATCTTATTTTTGTTTTTCTGCACAAAATGTTCTGCGGGCAGGGTTTTCCTCTTGACAAGCGGGCAAATGTTTCGTACTATATTTAGTAGTATGGAATCAAAGACGCTGTACGCAGGTTTCAGTGTGACCCTGTACCCGTTTCAGGCAAAGCGTGCCTGTTTGATATAAAATGGAACCGTAAAGAGAAAAGCCGTATGCTTTTGCCCGTGCCGCCGGTTTTGGGTGGTGCGTATGGTTTTGGTGTCACTTTTTGCATTGAAAGCTCTTTCTATATCATTGCCCGTGTCCTGCTGCGCAGCGTCTCCTGCTTTTAATTTTGCATTGAATTGAAACAAAGGAGAGTGAACGCAATGACCGCGATCGGAGTGATCGTGGCCTTGATCGTTGCTGTTGTCGGTGTGGCTGCGGGCTATTTTATTGGTTACAACAACCGTAAAAAGACTGCCGAAGCCCAGATCGGCAGCGCCGAGGCCGAGGCTACCCGGCTGGTGAACGAGG